>Ga0163151_10001650_pt1 | contig 36966 bp, 30 predicted proteins | sample OliLakLV19MP5IB2_FD_145596 | JGI IMG/M metagenome (GOLD analysis project Ga0163151, IMG submission 145596) | Freshwater microbial mat bacterial communities from Lake Vanda, McMurdo Dry Valleys, Antarctica - Oligotrophic Lake LV.19.MP5.IB-2 | ecosystem: Environmental > Aquatic > Freshwater >... | reverse complement strand
ACTTCGATGATTGCCTTTTCTTTTTACTTTCTTTTGTTCCTCTTTCTTAACCGCTTTTACCATTAAACGGAAGGTTTTTAACTTAACTCCGGTTAGCCTTTTAAACCGAGAATCATCTAAGTGCTTTGTGTTTTTCCAATACATAAAACAATATTCCTCTTTATCTACATGCTATTTAACCGACTAGTAAAATCTTTTCAATATCCAGCTTTTAATATCTTTGACTTATGAAAGAGGTCTATTAAATTGGACTAAAATATCTTACTGCTGAAACTCATCTCCTTCCTCTTCAAAAAGCTTTTTGGTGCTTTTAAAGATAGAATCAAAAAAGTTACCTCTTGATTTTTTAGAATGTGTAGTAACGGTACTTTCCTTTGGCATGCGAGTTTTTTCTACTTCCAGTTCTTCGTAACCCTGCAATACCAGCCCTACGCCCGTAGAGAACAATGGGTTTGTAACATCTTCGGAGCTCTTTGCCAAGTGTTCGTTTGGATACCCAATGCGAGTGTCCATGCCGATGGTATATTCTACCAACTGCTTCATGTGTTTCATTTGCGCACCTCCACCAGTAACAACAATACCGGCAATAAGTTTTTTCTCGTAGCCCGAGTTTTTAATTTCGAAAGCTACCAGCTCCAAAATTTCTTTCATTCTGGCTTCGATGATGCAGGCTAGATTTTTAGTTGAGATTTCCTTAGGTGTCCTTCCTTTTAAACCAGGAATTACGATAATCTCATTGTCCTGATTTTCTTTAGCCAACGCAGAGCCAAACTTTATTTTCATTTCTTCGGCATGCTTCTGCAAGATGGAGCATCCTTCCTTTATATCTTCCGTAATAACATTACCTCCAAAAGGTATTACAGCCGTATGGCGGATTATTTTATCGTAAAAAATAGCTATGTCAGTCGTGCCACCTCCAATATCCACCAAAGCTACACCAGCTTCTTTTTCTTCTTCACTTAACACCGAAGCAGAAGAAGCGATGGGCTCCAACACGATGTCAACCACCTGTAAGCCTGCTTTTTCTACGCACTTCTTAATATTTTTTGCAGCAGCCATCTGTCCGGTGATGATGTGAAAGTTGGCTTCCAAACGAACGCCTTCGTGACCAATAGGATTTTTTATGCCCGATTCACTATCAATGGTATATTCCTGTGGCAGCACGTGAATAATTTCTTCACCTGGAAGCATAACCAATTTATACATGCTGTCGATTAATGAGTCAACATCTTTTTGTGCAATGGGCTCATCCACACTTTCACGAATGCGGGATCCGCTGTGCTTTAAACTTTTAATGTGCTGTCCAGCAATACCTACGTGTACCGATTTTATCTCAACGTTAGATTTTTTTTCTGCCTCATCAACAGCTGCACGAATGGCTTGCACCGTTTGTTCAATATTCGACACCACTCCCCTTCTAACACCTAGCGATGGCGCTTTACCTACTCCCAGAATTTCAATCTTACCAAATTCATTTCGCTGACCTACCAGCACTGCAATTTTTGTAGTTCCAATATCCAGGCCAACTATGATATCTAAGTTTGCGTTTGATTGAGAGGAGTTTTCTGGATTAATCATAATTAATGAGATGAGGTATTTATTTTATTTTTTATTGCCGGCTTGTAGTTCACTTTTGAACACACTACCTGATTTTTAAATTTCAAATTCAACGTATCGTAATTTTCCCAGCCTGTGTAGTTCAGCCCTTCTTTGTAAAATATTTTCAGCTTCCAGAATTTTTCTGTCATCTGTTCCGGATCACCAAAAATAATGGTGTGATCGCCCACTTTCGGCACTAATTCTATCTCGCCAATAGCATTTATATAGATCTGTTCCACATGCGCAGACCAAAAATCATCTGCCAAGATAAACCTTGCCATCGTGTATAAATCATCTAGTAAGGTGTGAGTTTTCAGCGTATCGTTGTTAATTAACTCGTTTACAGACAGTTTACTCCAATCTTCGTAGCGCTCTTTAATGTTTCCGGATGCAATTAGCAAACGAGGAGTAAAATCGGGTGACCAAAGCATTAATTTACCCTGTGTATCCATATAATAATTTTCTCCGTCCTTATTGATGATTCGTAAGATTGGCTGGCGCTGTTCAATGTCAATATGCACATCGCCATTGATAGTAACATAAACATCTGCTTGCGCAACCCAAGGGTTCGAATACATTAGGCGTTCCAAATAATTTACGTTGATATTTTTTAAGGGTGTGTTTTCTACTTGACCAAAGCGCTGTGCTATTAAAGTGCGTATTGCATCTTCCTCTACAAAAAAGTTTTGGATGGTAGGGTTTCTATCAATGCTGATGCTGATTCTGCTACATAATATTTCATCCTCTTGCTTTTGCACAAAAGCAAAAAGCGAGGTCAAGCCAAGCACCAGCAGTACCCACAATGAAATACGAACTATTTTATAAAATAATTCCATTAATTATTTTTAATTCTTTCATCTAATATTTTTTTTATTGGACCAACAAATGAATCTATATCGCCAGCTCCTAACGTAATCAATACTTCTATCTCTCTTCCCTCTACTTCTTTCAAAATATCTTTCTTAGAGACCAATTTTTTATTTTTTAGTTTCATTTTATTTAACAACAACACAGAATTTATCCCATCCAATGGTTTTTCACGTGCCGGATAGATGTCCATTATTATTAATTCGTCTAGCAAGTCTAAACTTTGGGCAAACTCATCGGCAAAATCCCGCGTACGTGTAAAAAGGTGAGGCTGAAAAATACCGGTAATTTTTTTTGAAGGATACATTTCTTTGATGGCAGAAATACAAGCACGCAATTCCACTGGATGATGTGCGTAATCATCCACATACACTAACTTACTGGTACGAATCTGATATTCAAACCTTCTTTTTACTCCTTTAAAGGAGGACAACGCATTTTTAATATTACCTGAAAACACATTCATATGCTGCGCAACCGCAACGGCCGCTACGGCATTTTCTACATTGTGTTTTCCAGGCACAGACATGATTAATCCTCTAATTGCCTGATCTGGACTAACTACATCAAAAATATAGTCTCCTTTTTTGATTGCAATTTTTCTAGCGTAAAACTCTGCCGGATGTTGCAAAGCATAGTTCACCAATTTCACTCCCTTCTTTTGCAATACAATTACTTTCTCAATTCCTTTTTTAATAATAAGTATGCCGCCTTCTTTAACCTGATTTGCAAATAGTGCGTAGCTTTCTTCCATCTGTTTGTGATCTCCGTAAATATCTAGGTGATCTGCATCAACCGATGTAATAACTGCTATGTCTGGGTGAAGCGTCAAGAATGATCGATCGTACTCATCCGCCTCTACAACTACAATAGGCTTTATCCTAGATTTTTTCTTTGGACTTTTTAAGCTTTCGCTCAGCAGTAAATTGGTGTTATAATTTCGAGAGATGCCCCCTAAGAAAGCGGTGCAATCCACTTCCGAAGATTTTAAAATATGTGCTATTAATGTGGAGATGGAAGTTTTTCCGTGTGTGCCCGCAACTGCAATGGTAAAAGATTGCTCCGTAATCATGCCCAGCACTTCAGAACGTTTTTTAATGTTGAAATTATTTTTCTGAAAATAATTTAACTCCATACTATCTTTTGGAATTGCCGGAGTAACTACAACCAACGCTTCCAATTTATTTGAATTTAGTTCAGCGCCAATCAATTCTACTTTATCTTCAAAATGCACCTGAATGCCTTCCGCTTCAAGCTCCGCTGTGAGGGATGTGGGTGTTTTATCATAGCCGCTTACTATTTTACCCATTTGCTTAAAATAGCGCGCCAATGCACTCATACCGATACCACCGATACCTAAAAAATAAACTTGTTTTATATTATCAAAACTCATGCGTTCAAATTTCCTAATTGCATCACTTCCTTAGCTATTGTTTCCGCAGCTTTTGGAAATGCAAATGCAACAATGTTGCTACTTAACTTATGCTGTAAATTTATATCGGACACTAACTTGATTATCTCTTTGCTTAGTTCAATTTTCGCATCACTGTCTTTAACCATTATAGCAGCGTGAGCATCTACAAATGACTTAGCATTTTTTGTTTGATGATCCTCTGCCACATTGGGAGAAGGAACTAAGATGCATGGTTTTTTTACTATGGCTAATTCAGAAAGCGATAACGCTCCCGCTCTTGACACTACTACATCTGCAGCTGCGTAGGCAAGGTCCATTTTTGTAATAAATTCTCCACGCCATCCATATTCTTTCGCCAATGGCGTGTTGTTTCCCGAAAACCCTTTTCCTGTTTGCCAGATTAGTTGAATACCTTTTGTCTTTAATTCTTCAAGCGATGCATGGATGCTTTCATTAATGGTGCGCGCGCCTAAACTTCCTCCAATTACCAAAACTATTTTTGTATTAGCGTTCAGGTTAAAAAACTTAAGAGCCTCTTCTTTCTTTCCGTCTAACGTTAAAATATCTTTACGAACTGGGTTTCCTACGATAAGGATTTTATTCTTTGGAAAAAATCGATCCATCCCTTGATGTACCACACAAATCTTATTTACTTTTTTACTCAATAGCTTATTCGTAATACCAGGAAATGCGTTCTGCTCTTGAATTAGAGTTGGAACTCCCATGCCTGCGGCAGCACGTAACAAAGGCCCACTAGCAAATCCACCGGTACCTACTGCCACGTTGGGCTTAAACTCTTTTATTATTTTTCTTGCTCTCATCATACTTGATATCACCTTAAAAGGAAATAACAAATTTTTTAATGTTAGTCTTCGTTGCAGTCCACTTATCCAAAGTCCTTCAATTTTATATCCTGCTGCAGGTACTTTTTCCATTTCCATTCTATCTTTAGCACCTACAAAAAGTATTTCAACCGAGGCATCCAGCTCTTTTAACGCATTTGCAATGGCAATGGCAGGAAAAATATGCCCACCCGTACCGCCTCCACTAATTATTACTTTCATTCCTATTATATTAGGACGCAATCGCCTTTGCGCGTTGTACGCGCATAGGCTGCTGCTCCACTTTTTCTTTTTCTAATTCCCTGCTTGCACTTAATACCATGCCAATAGCAATGCTGGCAAACCATAAGGAGGTTCCACCCATACTTACCAGAGGCAAGGGTTGTCCGGTTACCGGTACTAAATTTACTGCCACGGCCATATTTATCATGGCTTGAAACACCAATATAAAACAACAACCAATGGCTAACAGACTGGGAAAGATTTTTTGACATTTTGTAGCTATGACAACAGCACGATATAATAAGATAAGATAAAGAAAAATTACCAGCACCGACATCCACAATCCATACTCTTCAATAATAATGGCAAAAATAAAATCCGAATACGGATGTGGCAAAAAGTTACGCTGCGTGCTTTTGCCAGGCCCCTTACCCATGATGCCTCCCGTAGCAATTGCAATTTTTGCTTGTTCTACCTGATAATTAGTTTCACTTTTCCCATCTTTAAAATTTTCAATCCTAGCTTTCCAGGTTGCTCCCCGGTGTATAGCGTTCGGAAAGTTCCAAATAAATATTCCCAACAAAAACACTGCTACCAAACCAGTCCCAACAACAGATAAAATATATTTATAATTTATACGGCCAATAAACATGAGTACTAAACAAGTTGTAAAAAGCATTGCTGCTGTAGAGAAGTTTGCAGGCATTATCAGCACACAAACAGCTACCACTGGAACAATGATGGGTAAAAAAGCACTTTTAAAATCTTTAATGTCATCTTGCTTTTTTGCCAAGGTGCGAGCTACGTATAAGATGAGTGCGATTTTAGCAAAGTCCGAAGTTTGAAATGTTAAATCAATAACCGGAATACGAAGCCAACGGCTTGCTTCATTAATGCTGGAACCCGAAAGCAAAGTGAGTAGCAAAAGCGGAATAGCGACTATGACTGCTATAACTGCAAACCTAGAATAATAACTACTCCTCACTTTATGAGACATAAACATCAGCGCCAAACCAAAAATCACAATCCCTAAGTGCTTTAATAGATAAGGTGCTGTGTCGCCCGACTTATACTTGTATGCAAGTGTTGAAATAGAACTATAAACTGCCAAGATGGAAAGAATAGACAGAAATACTGCTACCGCCCAAATGGTTTTGTCTCCGTTTATTTTTTTTAAAAACTCTTTCATTCTATTTTTGTTCTACAGTTTATTTTTTGCTGCTTTTGTTGTTTGTACCAACAAACAACCTGCTAGCAACAATCAGCTAAAGTGCTTTTACTGCATTTTTAAATTTTCTTCCTCTGTCTTCGTAATTGTCAAACAAATCAAAGCTAGAGCAGCAAGGAGAAAGCAACACCGTATCGCCTTTAGTTGCTAGGCGAGAGGCAGCACGTACCGCTTCGCCAGCTGATTTAGTTTCAACAATGGTATCAACCATTTTTGAAAAAGCTTTTTTAATTTTTTCATTATCAATGCCCAAGCAAACAATTGCTTTTACATTGTTCCTTGCCAGTTCTTTTAGCATTTTATAATCATTTCCTTTATCCACTCCGCCCACTATCCAAACGGTAGGGTTGGTCATGCTTTCTAATGCATACCAAGTAGAATTTACATTAGTTGCTTTTGAGTCATTGATGTAATCTACACCGTGTACTCTTGAAACGAATTCAAGGCGGTGCTCAATGTTTTGAAAGTCAGATAAACTTTCACGGATAACGCTTTTGCGCACATCTGAAATTCGAGCGGCTACTGCTGCCGCCATTGAGTTAAAGATGTTGTGTCTTCCTTGTAATGCTAATTGTTCTACGAACATGTTGAGTTGGTTTTTGGGATTTATATGTATGTTTATTTTGTTCTTATTTAAAAATGCTCCTTGTTTTATTTTTCTTTTTAATGAGAAAGGAAAAGCGCGAGCGTTGACTTTCCTCTTCTTTACTTCTTTTACTATCACGGCATCATCGGCACAGTAGATAAATGCATCTTCCTTGGTTTGATTTTGAATGATTCTAAGTTTTGCGTTGACATAGTTTTGAAACTTGTAGTTGTAACTATCCAAATGATCAGGTGTAATATTTGTTAGAATGGCAACTTTTAATTTAGTTTTATACATTCTATCTAACTGAAAACTGCTGAGCTCTAACACGTAGTAGTCTGGATTAGTTTTTGCACTTTCCTTTTCTTCAGAAACCAGCATGGCAAAACTTTTTCCTATGTTGCCAGCCATCTTCACTTTATATCCTGCTTTTTTCAAGATATGGTAGGTTAGACTGGTTGTTGTAGTTTTCCCATTCGTGCCTGTTATTCCTATCAGTTCAGCCTTTGTATAGCGTGCAGCAAATTCAATTTCGGATATGAGAGATATTTTTTTCTTTTCTATCTTCTTTATCATCTCCGCATCCTCCGGCACGCCCGGGCTTTTAACTACTTCATCAGCATTCAGAATCAAGGAAGCAGTGTGCTTACCTTCTTCGTACTTGATACCATTAAGAGAAAGGACTTTCTTGTATTCCTTTTTTATTATTCCTTTATCCGAAACAAAAACTTCAAATCCTTTTTTATTTGCCAAAACGGCCGCGCCTGTTCCACTTTCGCCACTTCCAATTACTACCAATCTTTTCATTATCTCAACTTGAGTGTTACAATACTCATGATGGCTAGCATGATTCCTGCAATCCAAAAACGAGAAACAATTTTTGATTCGTGCATGCCAATTTTTTGATAGTGATGATGAAGGGGCGACATTAAAAACACTCTTCTACCAACACCATATTTCTTTTTAGTGTATTTGAAATAGGCAACCTGAATGACAACAGATAAATTTTCTATTAGAAATATTCCACAGAAGATGGGGATGAGCAATTCTTTTCGAACTGCAATAGCAAATACAGCAATGATTCCTCCGAGCGCAAGGCTGCCGGTATCGCCCATAAATACTTGAGCGGGGTATGCATTGTACCAAAGGAATCCAACACAAGCACCAATCAACGCACTTGCAAACACCACCAGTTCGCCAGTATGCGGGATGTACATGATGTTGAGGTAGTTTGCAAAAATTATATTACCGGATACGTATGCAAATACTGCCAGTGTTACTCCTATTATAGCCGAGGTGCCTGTTGCCAAACCATCTATGCCATCTGTAATGTTTGCTCCATTTGATACAGCCGTAACAATAATTACAACTGCAAGAATGTATATGATCCAGGTATAGTTTCTCCATTGCTTGCCAAAGAGCCCAAGAACAGAGGAATAGTTAAATTCATTTTCTTTTACAAAAGGAATGGTTGTGTTGGGTAATTTTCTGTCCAACATGTAGTGAGTCTTCCCTTCTGTGTCAACTATTTCGGTTACTTTTTCAGAGGCTACTCTGCCTATTAGCGATACAGGTATTTCAACTTTAGTTTGTACATCGGGGTGGAAATAAAATGCAGCTCCTATGATAAGACCTAATCCTACCTGCCCTATCACTTTAAATTTTCCTGCAAGACCCTTTTTATTTTTCTTAAATACTTTTATGTAATCATCTAAAAAACCAATGAGACCCATCCAAACAGTGGCAATGAGCATCAGGATTACATAAATATTTTCCAGCTTAGCAAATAATAATGTTGGGATTATTATGGCCGAAAGAATAATTAGACCACCCATGGTGGGTGTGCCTTTCTTTTTTTCTTCGCCAGCCAATCCTAAATCGCGAATGGTTTCACCAACTTGCTTACGATGAAGTAGGTTAATTATTTTTTTTCCAAACAACAGAGAAATAACAAGCGATGTAATCACAGCCATAGCAGCTCGGAACGAAATGTATTGAAACACTCCAGCACCAGGGATGTGGTAGTGATTTTTTAAATATTCAAATAAGTAGTACAACATTATCCTGCTATCGTTTCTAAGTTTTCCGTTAATATTTTGACATCATCAAAATCATATTTCACACCTTTTATCTCTTGGTATTTTTCGTGTCCTTTCCCTGCCACCAAAATGATATCGCCAGAGGATGCCAACAAACAGGCTGTCTTGATTGCCTCACGCCTATCTGATATTGATAAAACCTTCTTTTGATGAACTCGGTCCACCCCTTTTTGCATCTGACGAATTATTTCTTCTGGGTCTTCGCTTCTTGGATTATCGGAAGTAAGTATTACTTTATCGCTTTCATCGCAGGCTATCTGAGCCATCACGGGGCGCTTTAAAGCGTCTCTGTCGCCACCACATCCAATCACAGTTACAATTTTCTCGTTTGCACTTCTGATATCACGAATAGTTTTTAATACATTTTGTAATGCATCGGGCGTATGAGCATAATCAACAATGCCAACTATACCACTATGAGTTTTTATTTGCTGAAATCTTCCGTCTACAGAACTTAAATTGCTTAGGATAGTAAGCACCTTCATTTTATCTTGCCCTAACAACATAGCCGTGGAATAAATCGTTAGCAAGTTGCTGGCATTAAAGGAACCAATTAGTTTGCTCCACATTTCGGTTCCATCAATATTTAAAAGCAAACCCGAGAATTGACTTTCAAGAATTTTGCATTTAAAGTCTGCTGACGATTTTAATGCAAATGTTTTCTTAAGTGCTTTGGTTTTTTGAATCATCACCAAACCGTTGTGGTCATCTTTGTTTACCAAGGCAAATGCATCTGCATCCAGGTCATCAAAGAATTTTTTCTTCGCCTTTAAATAGGCCTCAAATGTTTTGTGATAATCTAAATGATCGTGTGTGATATTTGTAAATACAGCTCCAGCAAATTTTAACCCTTCAATTCTATTTTGTACCACTGCATGCGAACTCACTTCCATAAAACAATACTCACATCCTTTTTTAATCATCTGATCCATCAATTTTCCGAGTTGAATTGGATCCGGAGTGGTATGTGTAACTGGAATTTCTGTTGTACCAACTTTACTAACTACCGTAGAAACTAACCCTACGTTAAATCCTAAGCCAGTAAATAAATCATGTAATAAGGTAGCGGTAGTAGTTTTACCATTTGTTCCGGTAATCCCTACCAACTTCAACTTCTCCGAAGGGTTGTTGTAAAAATTAGATGCAATAATTCCCAAGGCAACACTGCTATCGTTCACCTTTACATAGGTTATGTTTTCTTTTTTTTCTTTTGGCAATTCTTGACATATGATGGAGATAGCTCCAGCTTTTATTACCTGTTCAATAAATACATGTCCATCATTTTGAATTCCTTTTACCGCTACAAAAAGAGAACCCTTAACAACTTTCCTAGAGTCAAAGCAAACAGCATCCACAGAAATATCTGTAGAACCAACTACTTCAATTAGTCGAACTTTATATAATATGTCTTTTAGCACTTTCATTAGGATAGTTCCAATGTCAACGCTGCACCTGCAGAAATTTTTTCTCCTGTTTTGATTGATTGTTTTTTAATTGCTCCCTTCCCTACTACTTTAACTCGTATGCCAGCATTTTCTAATAAGTACAAAGCATCTTTCAAACCCATCCCTACTACATCGGGCATTATTTTTTTAGAAAGAGATACCTGAATATTATTATCAGAAATAGAAATTGTAGAATCTGCCTTAGGAAGTACGTTTATAAATTCTGCTGTTGAAGAATTAGTATTTGCTGGTAAATTCAGGTTTGTAAATACGGTTTGAATATCTTTTCTTGATCCATTTATTACTGCAGGAACATACGTGGTTTGTTTCTTTGTATTTTTTACTTCGCTGTGAATATCTAATAGTGAAGAATAAACCTTGTCCGCTATCTCTTTAAAAATGGGGCCTGCTACTGCGTTTCCGTAATACACACCTTCCGATGGTGCATTTACCAATACAATGCAAGAATATTTTGGATTATCTGCCGGGAAATATCCAACGAATGAAGCTTGATAGGTTACTTTCCAATTCCCTTTGAAATTCCCATAGGAACCGTTTACGGCAATTTGAGCTGTTCCGGTTTTTCCGGCAATTTGATAATCTGCAGCTTTTAAATTTGTAGCTGTACCATTTAACACTACGCCTTCCATCATTTCTCGAGCCATCTTAATGGTTGCAGGTGACGCTACGTGCGGGTGTAAAATTTCCGGTTGATATACCTTTACTGTTTTCCCTTGTTTTTTTAATTCACGCACAAATTGTGGCTTCATCATGACTCCGTTGTTTGCTACAGCATTGTAAAAGGTTAAAATCTGAAGTGGTGTTAGTGTAAGTTCATATCCCCAAGCCATCCAGGGAAGAGAATACTTAGACCACTCTTTGCTTTTTGTTGTTTTTATTTTAGGCTTACCTGCACCTGCTATATCCAATTGCGGATATAGGTTGATTCCCATCTTAAATAAACGGTCGATAAATTTTTGCGGATCTTTTGAGTAGTACTTGTAAATTAGTTTTGCAGTTCCAACGTTGGAAGATTTCTCAAATACTTCTTTTACAGTTAGTGTTCCCAACCCGCCTTCATGCGCATCTCTTACAACTTGTTTTAAATACTTCCACGATCCATTTCCTGTTCGAATAGTATCGTTAAGTTTTATAAATCCATCATCCATGGCAGCCATCAGCGAAATCAATTTGAATGTAGATCCCGGCTCTGAGCTTTGTCCGATGGCATAGTTGTATCGCTCCCTATAATTTGCTGAGTCAACTCTAGAAAGATTTGCGATAGCTCTTATCTCTCCGGTTTTTACTTCCATTAAAACTACACATCCCCATCCAGCCTGATGTTTTTTCAGTTGCTCGTAAAGAGCATTTTCGGCAACGTCTTGAATATTGATGTCTATTGTTGAAACAACATCGGATCCATCTTGAGGTTCAATTTCATTTTCCCCATTTACCGGCATCTCAACACCTCCTGCAATTCTCCGCACCAATCGCTTTCCTCCTACTCCTGTCAGTTGCTCGTTAAAAGCTCCTTCCATGCCAACGTTTGTATTTTCCTGACTGTAGCCAATGGTTCTTGCCGCCAAATGTTGAAACGGTAGTTCCCTTTTTCCTTTCTGTGTATAAATTAATCCGCCCTTATACCGACCTTTTCTAAAAATCGGAAAATGTTTTAGCTGTTGTAGCTCCTGATAGCTTGCATTATTTTGCAAAACATGATAGCGATTGCCAGAATTACGAACCGTTACTAATTCTCTTTTATAATGTAATGCCGATTTGTCTTTAAATAAGCTTGACAAACAATAAGCCAATGAGTCCACATTGCTTTCAAAAAATTCATCGGTGATAGAGCTGATACTCAAATCAACTGCCACATCGTAATAAGGAAGTGAAGTAGCCAGCAATTGTCCGTTAATATCAAAAATGCTTCCTCTTACTGCTTCAATATTTGCATAACGTAACGTTAATTCATTGGCTCTTTTTTTCCAGAAGTCTCCTTCTACCATTTGAATATTTACTACTCTCACTATAATGAGGATTGCAACCAATAAAACAAAAAGGTAAACCAAATAGATTCTCCAGAGTATGTCTTTACGTACGTCTACAGCCATATTATTTTTTATCTGTCTTTTGATTTATTTTAACAACAATTTTTTTAGGAGGAGTTGTTGATTCTTTCAGCCCAAGCCCAGAAACAGATTTTGCAACTTCTGTTTGGTTGCTCATAAACATCAATTCTGATTTAGAAGAAATAAATTCTGACTTAAGCTCTTTAAGCCTGTTGTTCAAATGACTTATTTCTCGAACTGATTTTTCGGCTAAAAACCCATTTGAGATATATCCCAATCCAATAAGTGTTAGAAATAATATAAACGGTAGCTGTAGTGCTACATAGTCTTTTGAAAGAAAGCTGCCACTGAAAACATTAAGTACGGAGCGGGCTATTTTATTAGGCTTTTTAAGCCTTGATTTTTTTTGTTCGGATTGGCCCTTCTCGGGAACCTCTTTAAATTTGTTCATTAAAAAAAATACAACTCAATTTATTTATTATTCACTCTTTCTGCTACTCGTAGTTTGGCGCTTCTTGCTCTGTTATTCCGTTCTACCTCTTCAGCACTTGGAAGTATCGGCTTCCTTGTGATTACTTTGAACGGTGCGAGCACATTTCCAAAAACATCCTTTTCTGCGTCACCTTCAAATTTTCCAGACCTAAAAAAGTTTTTCACCAAACGATCTTCCAAAGAGTGATAAGCGATTACGACTATTCTTCCTCCTGGCTTCAGCACATCTTTACTTTGAATCAGCAACTCTTTCAAACTATTCAACTCATCATTTACTTCAATTCGTAAGGCCTGAAAGACTTTTGCAAAAAACTGATTCTCTTTCCCGGGTGTTGCACAACTTTCAAGCGCTGATTTCAATGCATTAACCGTTGTCAAGCGACCTCTATTTGCAACAATCTTCCTTGCTACTTGCGGTGCATTTCGAATCTCTCCATATTCCCAAAAGATTCTTTTCAACTCTTTTTCAGAATACGTCTGGATAAGATCTACAGCAGAAACTCCCGACTTTTTATTCATCCGCATATCCAGATCAGCATCAAACCGAGTAGAGAATCCTCTTTCGGCTGAATCAAACTGGTGCGATGAAACACCTAAATCGGCAAGTAGTCCATCTATCTTTGTAACCTTTCGTTCAGCGAGAGCATCCTTTAGATTTCTGAAGTTTTCTGGAACTAATGTGAAGTGCTTATTAGAAATACTATTTCTCTCAGCATCTTTATCACAGTCAAATCCATACAACTTACCTGTGGTAAGTTTTTTCAGAATCTCTTTGGAGTGACCTCCTCCTCCGAACGTTACATCTACATAGATTCCTTTCGGTACTATTTGCAGTGCATCAATACAATCTTTCAAAAGAACAGGTGTATGGTAAACTTCGTTCACCACTTATTCAAAATCAATTATCATTTTTCTTAGAACCCATTACTTTCTCCGCCAGCTTTGCAGGGTTAATAGTCTTATCAGTCATCATCTTGTTAAACTCAGCTGCCGACCATATCTCAATTCTATTTGCATATCCATAAAACACAACTTCCTTTTTAATGCTTGCATAGGCTACCAACCGCTGTGGCAGGAGTAAACGACCTTGCCCATCTAAAAACATTTCGGTAGCACCGTTGTGAAACATGCGGTAAAAGTTTCTGGCATCGGTATCAAACAAATTCAACCCACTCATGCTGGCTGTTACTTCTTTCCATTCGTTTGAGGGAAAAAGGTTTAGTTGTTTTTCAAAACCACGGTTTAACACAAAGCGATCAGCTGCTTCGGGCGATAACTGCTTTTTTAGTGCAGCAGGGAAAAGCACTCTTCCCTTTGCATCAACAGTGGCTCCAAATTCTCCTATAAATCCTGACATAATGTGGTTCGCTTTACGCTAAAATATTGTTGGGACAAATGTAAAGAATTATTTCCCACTATTTACCACTATGTTGATAATATTATCAATTTTAATACTATATAATGTTCAATTGAAAACATTTAGCTATGAATAAATCAAAATAATAGAGGTGGTAAAAAATGGGAGTATTTTGTTAATAACGTGTTAATTATCGTTAATTTGATGTTTTTTGAATTTTCAAAACGCTTTCTAAAACGCACAAAGCGGTATGTACTTTTTCCTTCATACCTTTATCTCCTATTCAATCCGTATGCTTCAGAAAATAGATGTAGACAAAATATTTAAAGAAAAAAATCCCAGGCTCTATAAAGTTCTTCCTAGTTTTATTTTTTCATTTCTCAAACGCATACTGCATCAAAAGGAAGTAAATCAGTTTCTAGAAAAAAATCAACACAATTACGATTTTGAATTTATAAAAGCTACGATTGAAGAATTTGGATTAAAGGAGCATTTTGTAGGGCTAGAAAACATACCCAGTTCTGGAGGTGCCGTTATTGCAGCCAATCATCCCTTAGGTGCGCTGGACTTTATGTCTATGATGAATGCGTTAGGAACAAAACGAAAAGACATTAAAGCCTTAGTTAATGACATCCTTCTAAACCTTCACAACCTACGCAATTTATTTGCCGGTGTAAACAAGGTGGGCAAGACCTCTGCCGATTCACTTCAAGAAATTGAAAATGTATATGCTTCAGAGAACTTGTCAATTACCTTTCCTGCCGGATTAGTGTCCCGAAAGAAATACCCTAATGGGTTATTCAATCCTCCTATTATTGAAGATTTAGAATGGAAAAAAAGTTTTGTGAGCAGAGCTAAGAAGTACAAAAAAAATATTATTCCCGTTTATATAAAAGCTCAGAACTCATCGTTCTTTTATAGCTTTTCGCTTTGGAAAACCAGGCTAGGCATTAAAGCCAACATCGAAATGCTATTGTTAGTAAACGAAATGTACAAACAGCGCGGAAAAACTATTACCGTTATCTTTGGAGAAGAAATACCTTGGGAAACTTTTGATAAAACTTATTCGGATGCGGAATGGGCACAAAAAATAAAGAAGCTCGTTTATCAAATGGGATCTGAAATGAAAAGCCTAAAGTTTAAAGCTTAAAAGAAAAAATTGTATGCTACCCATCATTCCTTCTATCTCCAAAGAGCTTTTAATTAAAGAGCTTTCAAAAGAATGTTTTGTGCGAGATACAAATTATGGGTCTAACGAGATTTATGTGGTGAATCAGCACAATGCGCCAAATGTTTTAAAAGAAATAGGAAGATTGAGGGAAGTTTCGTTCCGCGCGGGAGGTGGTGGAACAGGATTGGATTGTGACTTAGACAAGTTTGATACCGATAAAACATGTTACCAGCAATTAGTTGTTTGGAATCCAAAAGATCAGGAGGTTGTAGGTGGCTATCGATTTATATTAATTCGAGATGCTGAAAAAGATGAAAGCGGTGCACCCAAACTTTCTACTTCGCATTACTTTAAGTTCAGCAGTAAATTTGTTTCAGCGTATGCTCCCTACACCATCGAATTAGGTCGCTCTTTTGTGCAACCACTGTACCAACCCAGTGCAGGAAATAGAAAGGGGCTTTTTTCGTTGGACAATTTATGGGATGGGCTTGGCGCTATTTTTATTGATAATCCGGACCAAAAATATTTCTTTGGAAAAATGACTATGTATGCCAACTTCAACAAAGAAGCTAGAGATACGATTTATTATTTCATGAATCATTATTTTCCAGATACCGAAAAGTTGGTTGTCCCACATAAGCCCATGCACATTGAAACTGATATTTCAGAATTTAAATTAATGCTTACTAAAGATATGCCCTATAAAGAAGGGCATGCTATTTTGAATCAACGAGTAAGAAAGGTGGGTGAAAACATTCCCCCATTGTTTAATTCATACATGAACCTTTCTCCTACCATGAAAAATTTTGGCACTGCCTTAAACACTGATTTTGGAAGTGTAGAAGAAACCGGAATTATGGTAACCATTGCTGATATATACCCGAGTAAGACCGAAAGGCACCTTACTTCGTACAAAAAGAAAAGCTAAAATTTAATTCTTGAAAAAAGTGAGCAATTGGGCAAGCTTTGCTTTTAATTCACTGCGAGGAACTATCAAATCCAAAAATCCGTGCTCGAGAAGAAATTCGGATGTTTGAAAACCCTTGGGAAGATCTTTTTTTATTGTTTCTTTAATTACACGAGGACCTGCAAATCCTATCAATGCACCGGGCTCTGCAATATTTAAATCTCCCAGCATAGCATAAGAGGCTGTAACACCTCCTGTAGTTGGGTCGGTCATTAATGATATATATGGAATTCCAGCAGCGTCTAATAAAGTAAGTTTAGCAGAAGTTTTTGCAAGCTGCATTAATGAGAATGCTGCCTCCATCATTCGCGCCCCTCCTGATTTTGAGATTATCATCAAAGGAACTTTGTGTTCTAAACAAAAATCAATTGCTAAAGAAATTTTTTCACCCACTACAGCTCCCATAGAACCGCCTATAAAAGAAAAGTCCATGCAACAAACTACCAAGTCATTTCCATTTACTTTTCCTGCTGCTGATGCTAACGCATCTTTAAGTCCTGTTTTTTTTTGAGATTCAACTAAGCGGTCGGTATATTTTTTGGTATCTGTAAAATTGAGAGGATCTGTAGCTACCAAATTTGGGTTTAGTTCTAAATATTCGTTATTGTCAAAAATAATTTCAAAATATCCCTTAGATCCAATTCGTTCATGACGGCCACATTCTGCACAAACAAATAAGTTTTTTGCAAGTTCATCTGCTGGGTTAATGTGCTTACACGAAGGGCATTTATGCCAAAGACCTTCTTTGGTTTCTTTCTTCTCGCGCGTACGAGTCGTTATCCCTTTTGCTATTCTATTATACCAACCCATAAATGTTTCTAAACTAAAATATTAAGCAATGGTTATTTCTTTTGACAAATAGACATCTTGAATTGCATTTAATAGTTGTATTCCTTCTTTAACGGGCTTTTGAAATGCCTTTCTTCCTGAGATTAGTCCATGCCCACCAGCTCTTTTATTAATTACAGCAGTAGTAACTGCTTCGGAAAGGTCTGATGCTCCTTTGGATTCCCCTCCAGAATTGATTAAGCCAATTCTTCCCATGTAACAATTTGCTGCCTGGTAACGACATAAATCAATAGGATGATCGGTAGTAAGTTCGGAATATACTTTTGGATGTGTTTTGCCAAAATTCATTGCTGTATATCCTCCGTTATTGGTAGGTAATTTTTGCTTAATGATATCTGCTTGTATGGTTACACCTAGGTGGTTTGCCTGCGCAGTTAAATCCGCAGCAGTATGATAATCCACACCGTCTTTTTTAAATCCTGGGTTTCTTAGATAACACCATAAAACAGTTGCCATGCCAAGCTCATGTGCTTTTTCAAAAGCCATAGCTACTTCGGTAATTTGTCTTGCTGATTCAGGAGATCCAAAATAAATAGTTGCTCCTACTGCAGCTGCTCCCATGTTGTAAGCACTTTCTACAGTACCAAACATTATTTGATCAAACTTATTTGGATACGTTAGAAATTCGTTATGATTTATTTTAACGATGTAAGGTATTTTATCGGCATACTTTTTTGAAACTATCCCCAACACACCGTAGGTAGAAGCTACTGCATTACAACCACCCTCTAAGGCAAGCTTCACAATATTTTCAGGATCAAAATAGGCAGGGTTCGGGGCAAAAGAGGCACCTGCAGAATGCTCAATGCCTTGATCCACCGGAAGAATTGAAAGATATCCTGTGCCTGACAACCTACCGTGATTATATATTTTAGATAAATTATCTACCACTTTCTTACTTCGGTTTGATTGAGAAAAAATTCTGGATACAAAATCACCACCTGGCAAATGCATTTGCTCTTTGGTAATTCCCTTGCAAGTATGATTTAGAAGTTTATCGGCATTTGTACCTAATAACTCCAAGATTTTTGATTCGGCAATTGCGCTGGACATGATTACAAATAGTTAACGTTGTTTTGAGCAAATTTAAGAAATAAACAAAGAGGATATTAACATTCTTTACTGCAAAAAAGCATTTTTATGAATAAAAACAAGCTTTTGAAGAGCGTATTTTAGCTAGTATAGATTATGAAAATACATTGGAGCATATCAATAATTTTATTTGCCTTACTACTAACAGGCTGTAGCACCAGAAAGTCTATTACAAAAAATAATAATGAATCAATAGAAGAAAAGTATTCACTACTATTTGGGGTAGATAAATCTCAAATACAAAACAAGAAACTATATTCATTCATTGAATCTTGGAATGGCACGACTTATGAATATGGAGGAAAATCAAAAAACGGAGTTGATTGTTCGGGAATAACCAGCATCTTACTTAAAGAAGTTTACGGCAAAGAACTCAGCGGGTCTTCTTTTAATCTTTTCAAGCAATGCCAACCTGTTTCAAAACAAGAACTTAGAGAAGGCGATCTGGTCTTTTTTAAAATAGAATCCAAAGAAGTGTCACACGTTGGGGTATACCTGCAAAACAATAGGTTTTATCATGCTACTACAAAAGGTGGAGTGATGATAAATAATTTAGATGAAGAATATTATAGAAAATACTTTGTAGGAGGAGGAAAAACCAGATAAGATTATCTTATCATATTTACGTGTCCCACATAATTGTATTGGTTTTTATTTACATCTGTTATTCTAACCTTCCAAACATAAACATCTTCCTGAACAGTTACACCGTTATTGTTAACAGTTCCATTCCATCCTAAATTTATGTCATTAGATTCAAAGATTAAGTTTCCCCATCTATCAAAAATATACATGTGGAACTCGGCAATGTAAGTTCCATAGGCCATGAACATTTCATTATGGCCATCCTTGTTGGGGGTAAAAGTATTAGGTATGTAAAAAGTTGATGGCGCTTCGACAGTAAGGCATTTCACTATTGTATCCTTACAAGTACCGGAAGGGTTTCCTATGATAAGCGTAATACAATATACTCCCGGGTTAGAATAAACATGAGAAGGATTCTGCGTACTTGAAGAATCAAAATTACCTGAAGCGATATCTCCAAAATTCCAATACCAAGCTGTTATTACTCCACTTGATGCATCTGTAAAATATACTTGAGGATCTAAAGAAGAAACTACGGAAGGCGTAAAGTTAAAATTAGCAATAGGTGGAGCACCGCCAGGCACAGTAACTGTTTGTGTTTGAGGGCAACCATTTGCATCGGTTACTATTATAGAATAAGTACCTGATGGAATATTCGTTGCAGTTGGTGTTACCTGTACTACAGGGGAAGTTAACCACAAATAGGTGTATGGAGGAGCTCCACCAACAGGGCTTACGGTTGCAGATCCATCACTCATACCACATGAAGCCATTACTGAACTTGTAGGCAAATTCATAGGTAGAGGTTGTGTAATAGTTACACTTTGAGTTGTAGTACATCCATTAGCATCTGTTACCGTTACAATAAAATTCCCGGCCGCTAAATTACTTGCAGAAGCTCCCGCTTGCACAGGGGTAGTATTCCAGGTATAATTAAATGGTGCAAATCCACCGCCACCACTTGCAGTTGCAGAGCCATTATTTCCTCCCGGACAACTAACATTTACCGATGCAGTTATTGTAGCAGTTATAGCAGGTGGCTGAGTTATCGATACCGTCTGTGTTTGAACACACCCTAATGCATCCGTAACTGAACAAGTATACATTCCTGCTGGAATATTTGAAATTGAAGCAGTTGTTTGTACCGGATTAGTGCTCCAGGAATAAGTATAAGGAACATTTCCACCGGTTGGTGTTACAGTAGCACCTCCATTATTTAATCCAAAACAAGTTACATTAACAGTACTAGCTGTGGTTGGAAAACCTCCAGTTGCACCAACAGTAACAGTACCTGTATTTGAAAAACAACCTGTAGCATCGATAATTGAAATGGTGTAGGTTCCGGGAGATAAACCGGTAGCAGTTTGAGTAGTTTGAGCTGGCGTTGTAGTCCAAGAATAAGTATAGGGCGGAGTTCCACCGGATGGATTAGCTGTTGCAGTGCCATTATTAGCAGTACAAGCAGAAGGGGTAGATGTTGTTGCTACTAAGACAGGGAGCGGGTTACAAGCAAGTGATTGCATTGCAAAAAATACGCCTGAGTCGTAGGCATGATCTCCAGCATCAGCAATAGCTAGTTTAAAATGATAACTGACACAGGGTACAACATTTAATGTAACATTTATAGGTTTAGTAAATCCATCATACTCTATCGTAGAAGGTGGTCCAGTCTGACAATTATCAGTATAAAATGTACAATTCATACAAAGACCGCTTGTTGGGCACATTGTTCCATTATTTACATTGTTAATAGAAACTGCAGTAGTTGTTGCTGGAATAAGAGCCATGTTATATCCGGTATAAGCCGGACCACTTGGATTAGGACCAGTTACAAAAATTCCAAAAGCATCATTATATGATGAATTGACAAATTCCGGATACTCATCGGAGCCAAAGGCGAATGTAAAAGCAAGTGTACTACATGAAGGCAGCGCATTAAATTCCAAAATGCAAACATCATTTATTGCTAATGGGTCAATCAGCATTAAATCAGGATCATTAAACGTGACATTATTACTTGTAGTAATAAAAGTACTGCTATTTGGTCCAACTGCTTGGTTTATATCACCGGTAGTAAGTAAAACTCCTCCTGCAATACCAATATTACTAGCGGTGCCAACAAAAGTGCCTGTAGGATTTGAAACTGGAGATGAGTTGCTTGGACAATTTAATACAGCACCTGATATTACCACTCCTGGTCCTGCAAGCGTCTGCGCTAGTTGATTTGCATTTGCATTGGGCGTTACTTGCAATTGAGAAAAAACTCTATTGGAACAAAGTAGAAATGAAAACAAAAGTGCTATTGAAAAAAATTTATTCATTCATAAAAAATATTTTCTACATTATTATTGCTACAAATATCTAACAATATACCGATCTATGCAAAAATAGACAAAAAAAAAATTGAAACTATCCTTATTATTAGTCTTTATTCACAAAAAATAGAGAAAAAACAACGCTTTATTAAAAATTAAAGTAAAAATGAGTATTGAAGAAAACTAGCAGTAATGGTTAGTCAATAAAAAACTAAACAGAGCTTCAATACTAATCATTCATCATTAGTTCACGGATATACTTAACAGGCGCACTTCCATAAGAAAGAAATTTTTCATGAAATACTTTTAAGTCAAATTTATCGCCTTGCCTTACTTTTAGCTCTTCGCGTAATTCATAGATTTCTGTATAACCTGTAAAATAAGATGTAAGCTGCACTTGACTTAGCGTAGCTCTTTTCCATTTGTTTTCAGCTTCTTGCTTTTGCTGAAAGGCATCTTCAACAAGTAATTTTACTACATCTTCCTGACTCATGTCCAATACCTGAATTGAATAATCTATAATGGTGTTACAAACAGAACGCAAATGCCATTTGTAATACATTAACCACATTTCGGGCTCGTTGTTTGCATATCCATTTTCTAACATCATTCGCTCTGTGTATACGGCCCAACCCTCAATCATTGCTCCGTTACCAAAAATACTTTTCACTATACTTGGAGATTGATTGCTGTAAACTAGTTGCGCATAATGTCCAGGAATTGCTTCGTGAATGTTTAAGATTTGAAGGATGTAGTAATTATATTCCCTTAAATAACTTTCAGCCCCTTCGGCAGAATACCCTGCAAGTGAACCAACATTATAATACGTATTTCCCTCCTTATCATAAGGACCAGGCGATGAAATGGACGCACCTGCAACACCTGCCATGTAAGCAGGTTCCTTACGAACAACTAGCGGCTTGCTAGGATCTAGATAGATTAAGTTTTTATCACTTACAAATTTTGTAAGCTCCGGAATTTGTTTTTCTATGGCATCTTGAAACAAATCACGCTTCACGTGTTTTTTAGAAATTTCATCAATCAACATTTTTGTATGTTCTTTTGTATACACACCCGGAACTCTTACCTGTGGAAAATATTTCGAAAACAACTCTTTAGTTAACTTAAGCATTTCAGCCTGTAATTCTTCTTTACGATGGTTAGCCTTGTTGTATATTTCCTCGGCTGTAAAACGAGAAACAATATCATACTTAAATTTTTTCTCATATAAATCTTTTCCTATTCTAAAACTACGAGCCATTACTGCCGTAGAATTATATTTAACCGTAGGGTCTGGAACAACTAATTTAGTACGCAATTCCGTTAGCCATGCAACATAACTTTCAATGGCTTTTACTGACTCATTAATTCGAGCTTCAATTAACTTTTTTTCATTCGCATCTAAAGAACTTTTCTTCAACGAATCTTTCATCATGCTTTTGAATACATCAACACTCCCTTTATTTTGTTGAATACCTAAATCAGTATACTCCATTGTAGGTCTTTGTATATTTTTTTTAGCCGCTTCATAATACGCAGAAATATTTGCCATTCGCACAAAGAGAGTTCTGAGTTTTTCATTTACAGTAGCGTGCTTCCCTTGTAATATTTCTGCAAAGGAACCACCAACGTTATAAGATGCTGGATTCCACTCAAATTCTTTAAATTCAGTTCCAAAAAAAATCATACCATGCAAGGTGTTTTCAAGAATATAATAATCAGTTTTATTGATTGATGAAAGCTTCATCACACTAAACCTCTTCAAAGAATCTAAATTAGAATTAGCAAAGTCAATTTCTTTTTTACGAAATGCTTCATCGTTAACAACCAACACGCTATCATTTTTATGATACCCTAAACTTGATGCCCAGCCAGGATAAATTTCCCAGAGATTATTAATATACGATGCTTTAAACGAATTAAATGCCGTGTCTAAACTGACTGCTACTTCTTTATTAGAATTTTTTTCTGCACCAGGATTACCGCAGGAATAAAGCACACACATAACTGAAGCTAAAGAAAAGAAAAGGTATTTCATAAATATATTTTTTTTACAAAAATAGTGTTATTTTTCTCTAATGCTAGTCTACTAAAGCGATGGTAATTTATTACATTTGCGTCCCCAATCAAAGACTTTTAAAAATCTATTCAAACAACTATTCCATGATCAAAAAAACCATCTTTTATTCTTTACTTATTACCATGGCAGCATGTAAAATTCCTGAGCAAAAACAAGCAAGCATAGAAACGCTTCCTTACCCACAAACAAAAAAAGTAGATACTACAGATGATTATTTTGGAACCAAAATTGTGGATTCTTATCGTTGGCTGGAGGATGACAATTCAGAAGAAACAAAACAGTGGGTAGAAGCAGAAAATAAAGTAACCTTTGATTATCTGGGAAAAATACCTTTCCGCAAAGACATTAAAAAACGCCTCACACAAGTTTGGAACTACGAAAAGTTTGGAGCGCCTTTCAAGAAAGGTAAATATTACTTTTTTTATAAAAATGATGGATTGCAAAATCAAAGTGTATTATATGTTCAGGAAGGACTAGCGGGCACTCCAAAAGTACTAGTTGATCCAAATACCTTATCTGCCGATGGCACTACATCACTTTCCGGAATTAGCATTCGTGAAGACGGAAAATACATTGCAGTAAATCTTGCAAAATCAGGTTCGGACTGGAACGATATTGTTACCATGGAAATTGAAAGCGGTAAAGTATTAAATGACACTTTACACTGGGTTAAATTTTCTCAAGCTTCTTGGCATGGCGAAGGATTTTATTATAGCACTTATCCAGCTCCAACGAGCCATGCCTATTCCGGAAAAAATGAAAACAGCAAAGCTTTTTATCACAAATTAGGTACAAAACAAAGTGAAGATAAAGTTGTTTATTCCGACACTTCTCACCCTGGCAGAGGCTGGGGCGTTGGCGCTACAGACGATGGCAAATTTTTAACCTTATTTGGCAGTGAATCAACCAGCGGCAACTCTTTTGCAGTAAAAGAAGCCAATGCTTCTAAATGGATTTGGATAGATACTGCATTTAAGAATGAGTATAACTTAATTGAAAATATTGACAATAAATTATTGGTAATGACCAATAAAAATGCTCCTAAATGGCAATTAGTTTTAATTGACCCATCCAAGCCACTTCCCGAAAATTGGATGAAAATAATTCCTGAAAGCAATGATCTATTAGAAAGTGTTTCGCTTTGTAACGGAAAAATTGTGGCAAAACATTTACATGATGTAACTAGCAAGCTCACCATTTATGGTTTTAACGGAAATGCAGAAAAGGAAGTTTCTACACCTCCACTTGGAATTGTAGATTTTAGCGGAAGTAAAAAAGACAGTATTGCTTTTTATTCATTTACAAATTATACTACTCCTGCTTCTATTTACAAATACAACATCAATACCAATACATCTGAAATATTTTTTAAACCAACCGTAGACTTTAATTCTGATGATTACGAGAGCAAGCAAGTATTTTATCTTAGTAAAGATGGAACCAAGATTCCTATGATTATTACTTATAAAAAGGGAATTACTTTGGATGGAAATAATCCTTGTTTTCTGTATGGGTATGGTGGATTTAACATTAACATCACTCCCGGATTCATTACGCACTCTGTTCCGTTTTTGGAAAACGGTGGTGTATATGCTGTTGCAAACATGCGTGGCGGGAATGAATATGGTGAAGAATGGCACAAAGGTGGTATTATCTGCAACAAACAAAATGTATTTGACGATTTTATAGCAGGCGCAGAATATCTTATTAAAGAAAAATATACTTCATCAGAAAAACTAGCCGTTCATGGTCGATCGAATGGCGGCTTATTAATTGGTGCGGTAATGACTCAACGTCCGGATTTAATGAAGGTTGCCTTACCTGGTGTTGGTGTATTAGACATGTTACGTTACCATAAATTTACGATTGGATATTATTGGGCAAGTGACTATGGAAGAAGTGATAGCGCTTCGCAATTTCCTTGTCTGATAAAATATTCTCCTTTACACAATGTAAAAGAGACTGCCTACCCTGCTACAATGATTACTACTGCCGATCACGATGACCGTGTTGTTCCAGCACACTCCTTTAAGTTTGCGGCCGAACTTCAAGCTAAGCACAACGGCAAAAATCCTGTTCTTATACGCATTGATCAAAAAGCAGGTCATGGAGCAGGAAAGCCTACAGCAAAACAAATTGAGGAATGGGCAGATATTTGGAGTTTTGTAATGTATAATTTAGGAATGACTCCCAAGACCGATTCCCCTAAATTGTAACATAATTTTATAATGCAATAATAGAGATGACCGATCAGCTCAAGCTAAGATTAGTAATGATATTCAGCACAATATTTATTGTGCTGAATACTTTTTTTATTGCCAAGGAGATGTATTGGTTTATGATTATTCCTGTCATTTGCCTTGTTATCGTTACTGCATTTGTCGCCCTAGATATTCTAGTGATGGTTATTGTATTTTTAACTCCCCTTTCAATCCTGCTTCAACAATTTGATTTTGGTGTAGCAGTTGCTATTCCAACCGAACCATTATTATTTGGTGTATTAATTATCTATATCCTACGTTTATTTTACGAAGGCAAAGTTGAAACGAAATTGTTATTTCACCCAGTAACCATTGCTGTTCTGCTAAACCTTGTATGGGTATTTTTCACAAGCATTACCAGCTCCATGCCCATTGTGTCTTGGAAATTTCTCTTGTCTCGCCTTTGGCTTGTTGTTCCTTTTTATTTTGTGGCTTTGCATTTATTCAAAGACAAAAAAAATATGACCAGGCATATTTGGTTATATATAACTTCGTTTTCATTTGTTATTTTATATACGCTAACAAATCACGCATTGGATAATTTCTCGGAAGAAGCGGCACATATTTCAATGAATCCATTTTATAACGACCACACCTCTTACGGTGCAATGTTAGCTATGTATTTGCCTCCTATTATCTTTTTAGCCTTTCAAAGAGATTCACCTAGAAATATAAAAATTATTGCATTTTTTATGTTCTTTGTATTCCTTACTGGCTTAGTGTTTTCCTATACACGTGCCGCTTGGCTGAGTATTGTTGGCGCATTGGCCGTAATGGTTATTTACTTACTTAGAATACGTATTACATACATTCTTACCGTCATTGGTATTGGCATTGCATTAATATTTATTTATGAAAAAGAAATTGCAATAAAATTAGAAGGAGAACGATTTAAAAATACCGAAAACAGAAACATAGAACAACGATTACAATCTATTACAAACGTAACTACGGATGCTTCTAACACGGAGCGATTTAACCGCTGGGCTTCTGCATTGCGCATGTTTAGAGAAAGACCTTTCTTTGGTTGGGGTCCCGGGACTTACCAGTTTCAGTATGCATCATTTCAAATTTCAACAGAAAAAACTACTATCTCAACAAATTTTGGTGAACGAGGAAATTCGCACAGCGAATACATAGGGCCTTTGGCAGAAACAGGAGTTATTGGGCTTTTAACTGTATTGGGAATAATGATTACTACTTTGCTCACTGCCGGAAGAATTATTTACCACTCCCCCGATAGAAGAACCAGGCTTTTTGCGATGGCAATTATTTTAGGAATTATCACCTACTACATTCACGGAACATTAAATAACTTCTTGGATACCGATAAAGCTTCAGCACCGTTTTGGGGATTTGTTGCTATGCTTGTGATGATGGATCTGGCAGAGAAATCAAGAAAAGAACTTGAAAAAAGCTCTACCGATAAATAGCTTTTACTTTACAATCAATTTCTTACTTAGCGTTTTATCGTATGATGTGGCGGTAATAAAATATATACCGGGCGTTACTTTACCAGTTAAATCTATGGTATAAATAGTATTATTTTTATCTTCCTTAATTAGCAATTTAGAATATGTTTCTTTCCCATTAACGTCATACAATAACACCAATATCTCCTTTCCGTTTTCTCCGCCCAGTTCCATATTTAGAGATGAGCCATTAGTTGGATTTGGATATATATTATATACAGAATTATCATTTCCACATTGAATAGCAACAGGCTTATAATATTCATACTGGCCGTTAAAATCTGTTTGCTTAAGTCTATAGAACGAATTTCCTTTAATAGCATCCTTGTGCGTAAAAGTATATTGCAATGCTTGAGAGGAATTTCCAGCTCCTTTTATTTGTCCAACAACTTCCCAAGTACTTACTGAATCTAAAGAACGCTCAATCGTAAAAAAATTATTGTTAGTTTCTGTAACAGTAGACCATTTACATTGTACTGCTCCCTCCTTATCACATTCTACTGTAAAATATAGTAACTCAACAGGCAGCGGAAATGTAGGTGTAGAAAACTCAGAAGTATTATTACTCGCATCACGCGCATTTGCTATCACTACATCGCCCGCTGTTAACGATACTGCAAGCGACCAATTCCCGGATCCATTTGCCGTTGTAGTTCCTACGTAGGTACTTGCATCGAAGGAACTGCCAGTAGTATTCTTAAAAACTTCAATTACATTATTTGCACCTGATGTTCCCGCAATTGTTGAAGTATTAGAGGTAGTAATTACTGGTATTGCCTTGCCATTATTTCCTTGACTTGCTCCGTAATTCAAATTTATAGGTTTTCCACCAGCATTATTGCTGTAAATAGGGTTGCCACTAATTAAATTTCCTGTACAAGAAAGCATAAGAATATAAATCCCATCTCCAGTATTAAATGCTATTCTGTTCGGCTCACCAACTCCTATTCCACCTATTGTATTATTGGTAGATCCATTAAATATGTAAACGCCATAGATCTGAGTAGAGCCCGCAATAGCAGCTAAAGTAGAACCGGGACCTATGTAATTGCCCATAATAACATTACCCGTTGCAGTAGTTGAAATATAAATACCATGCCAGATATTCCCGGAAATAATGTTTCTCATTAAAGCCGTGTTGCCGCCAATGGTATGAGTGCTTCCATCAATTTGCAATCCATAACCCTGTGGATTAGAAGTAACGAGAGTTACTCCATCGGCTTGCGGGCCAATAATATTTCCATATATTGAAAAAACACAGTAGTTAGCCCAAATACCTATAGCAGTATTTCCGGAAATTACATTTCCTTCGTTAGCTGCTGTTCCGCCAATTGTGTTGGTACCTACTGTTCCAAAAGCAACACCAACCCCATAATTCTGTGAACTGCTGGAAATAATTGCAGTTCCATTTTTATTTATTCCAATATAATTCCCCTTAACTGAGTTTCCGGATGAAGTGCCTTGAAAAAAAACCCCGTATTGCTCATTGGCTGAAATAATATTTCTTGCTGCAACAGAACTTCCTCCAATAGTATTATTCCGAGAGTCCGCGATATAAATTCCTCTAAGCTGGGGGTTTGAAGCAACATATGAAATTCCATCTGCTTGCGGACCTATAATATTACCTAAAATTGTATTTCCGGAGATAGCAGAACTATTTAAAGAAACTCCATAATCATTCCCTGAAATAATATTCCCTTCACCTAAAGTGCTTCCTCCAATTGTATTTGAATAAGCAGAACTACTTATTGTAACACCACTTGCTTGGGTAGAACCTGACACTTTAGTTGTACCATTCTTTTGAAGACCTATCATATTCCCCCTCACCCTATTGCCTGTTGCATTTGCCTCTCTAATTCGAATACATTCATGCGTATTGAATCCAGAAATTAAATTTGCCCCTGATACAGTACCGTCTCCTATTAAATTATTCTGGCCTGAACTTGCAGCAGTACCATCAATGTAAATTCCAATACCTGTCTTTGCCCCACCCTTGGTGGTGCCATCTTCAGCAATTCCAATATAACACCCCAAAACACTATTACTATTCCCAGTAATGTAAATTGCTGGATTAAAATAGTAATTACTACTTGAAGTACCAGCAAAACTTTTAAATACAATTCCTTTGATGATATTATTGTTGCTATTAATTGTAAGACCCTTAAACCAAGAAGTAGATCCCGATAAGCCTGTGATAATGATTTTATAGACCCCATTCATTGGAGATATACTTGTTGCATTGAATACAGAAATAGAATTTGCGTTTGCACCAGTTTGGGAAAACCCATCAATTGTTACTCCTCCCGTGTTGTCATTAATTGGCGGCAGTTCAGATGTTAAGGCAATCGTATGCGGACCTGCTCCAACTATATTGAAATTGATCAAATCAGCACCCATTGTAGCATTTGCTTGAGTGATTGCCCAGCGGAGAGATGCTCCATCTACAGTAGTGCCATTTACAGTGGTGGTTACGGTATAAGTACCACAAAATACTAGAGAACTATTTAAAAAAAAGAAAAAAAATGTTATAGAAAATAATAACAAACGTAAATACCCTCTATTCCAATATATATAAAGTTCTTTATCAAACATAATTCTTCGCATGAAGATACGAATCATCTAAAAAAAGGTTACTAAAAACAGGAGGTATTCTTAGGTTTCAGCTAGACTAAAAAATCCGGCAGGTAAGGAGGGCAATATCATCTACGTATGTTTTTGAGCCTTTATGCTCTTTTACACTCTCAATAATCTGATTATTAATGTCTTTTATTTTGGACGTGTGTCCGTTTTTCTGTAATATTTCTTTCAAGCGGCCAACTCCAAACTCTTCACCAAGATTATTTTCTTGCTCAACCACCCCATCTGTATAGCAAAGAATTACTGATTTAGGTTCGATCGCAACAACTCCTTCATAAACTTTAGAAATATCCTCCAACATTCCCAATCCGGTACAACCAATTTTAAGCATACTTATTGAGCCGTCACTACTTAACACTAAAGGTGGATTATGACCAGCATTTACATAGGAAAACATTTTAGTTACCAAATTATATTTTGCAATAAAAAGAGTAATAAATCGCTCTCCTTTGGCGGTGGCATTTACTTTATCATTTAGCTCTCTAACTAAATCGGCAAGCGAATTGTTCCTGTTTAAAAGAATGCGCATGTTTGCCTGGAAATTACTCATCAAAAGTGCTGCAGAAACTCCTTTACCAGATACATCGGCCACACAAAATACTACCTCCTGCTCATTGATTCTTACAAAATCATAATAATCGCCTCCTATCTGCTGGTGAGCTATATACAGTGCATCCATTTCAAGTTGTGCGTCATTGGGTAAGTCCGATGGAAACAACATATGCTGCATTTGCGATGCAACTTCTAATTCCTTTTTCATCTCGGCCTGGCGAATACCTTCCTTAGCCAGCCGCTTGTTCTCGATAGCAACAACTAAAATGTTTGTTAAAGTTTGAATAAAATTAAGGTGTTTTACACTTGCTCCAATGCCAAGCTCCGCTTCATCAATATCGCCTACCAAAGCAAAAGCCAGGGGCATATCTTTATGAAAAACCGGAATAACAACCTCTACATTATTTTGCTTTAACGCATCTTGAATAGGCACTAACTCGCCACTTGGAGCCGAGTCCATGAGCGTAATATCTTTAAGAGGAAGTAAATACTTCTCTATTTCTTCCTCAGAAAATGTTGCTTCCATACCAAATTGCAACACACTTTTCCATCCCCCATCGTTTGCATATAAAATTAATTTGCCTACACTAAGCTGTTCTTTTAAAACTGTTTCATAAATGGCCAAAAGCTCTGGAGTTTTAGCATTTGAATTAATCGCCTTTGTAACTTCTAAAAGCGCAGCCAACTTAACTTCAAGCAATTTTGACTTAGACATAGATTTGGAACTAATAGAATTAGTCATTTTTTTTAATTAGATGAATACTCTGTAATAAACTAAATCTATCTTATAAGTAAAAGTACAATAAGTATTTTGAAGTAAAAAAACCGAAACAGTCTTACTATTAGATGCTAGAAAGGGTATATAAGTTGCATCAATTATCCTAATTTATGAAAAATTTCAGGCAATTTTCTAATCATTGCAAGTTCTCTAAATTTTTTCATAGACTCATCAGCGGGGCTACCTAAATAAGTTTTCCCACCTTCCACATCCTTGGCCGGTGCAGATTGACCTAACAACACAGCTCCTTTTCCAATTCGTATTTTGCTGGGCACACCAACCTGTCCCCATAAAATAACATCATCTTCAATGATACATGCTCCTGAAACCCCAACTTGTGATGCAAACAAACAGTTCTTCCCAACTTTAGTATCGTGACCAACTTGCACATGATTATCAATTTTAGTTCCTGCACCAATTACGGTTTCATCTGTCACCCCTCTATCGATGCTTGAAAGCGCTCCTATCTCAACGCCATCTTCTAGCACCACTCTACCACATGAAATTAATCTATCATAACCAGTAGCACGTTTCTTATAATAAAAAGCATCCCCTCCAATTACAACGCCTGAATGAAGAATTACATTATTTCCAATCACACAATTATCGTAGATACTAACATTAGGATGAATGATGCAGTTATCACCAATGGTAACGTTATCGCCAATAAATACATTGGGCATGATGCGCGTATTTTTTCCAATACTGGCAGAATCACTTATTGCTTTGTATGTTTGATTGTTTGGAAATGTTTCCAAAACAACATCTTTACTTCTTTTAGAAAAATGCAGAATAAGTTTATTGAAATCGCTAAAAGGATCTTCGGAAATTAAAAGTGCTTTACCATCCGGACAACCAACTTTTTTATTTATGATTATTGCCGATGCGTTGGAGTTTAGTGTTTTGGCATAATACTTTGGATGATCTACAAAAGCTATATCGCCAACCTGCACCACATTCAACTCATTTAAGCCAGTCACTAGCAAATTAGCATTCCCAACAATTTCTGAATTAATAATTGCAGCTACCTCAGCTATTTTTATTTGATTGGGGAATTTCATGTATTACAAAAATACGAATAGTCTACTTGCCCGAAGACTCAGCTTTTTGAGATTCCATTTCTTGTTCGGCACCTTCGTCTTTCAAATTAAATACTCCTTTAATATTTTTGATTCTATATTTTGTAAAATCCTGATTGGACTCTAGCCCATCTCCATAAATAACTTCATCGCCTGTAGTTATCTTCACAAACACTTCGGTAAAAATTCGCCCGCCTTCTTCGTCCCAAATCAAATGTTCTGTATTTAATTTTTCGCCTTTAATATTAATTACTTCAACATTTCTTTTGGCCTCCATGCCTCCCTCCGCTTCATATCTAATACCGTAATCTGCCTTAAGGCGAGAGCTAATTTTCATAGAGTCATCGTAAAAAAGCATATTCACACCATCCGGAAAAACAATGTGAGGCTTCTCGCCCGCAAACCTGTCCAGTTTATTACCGGTAATTTTCATTTTCACATATCCAGAATCGCTGTAAATAATTTCTGCGTTCTTCATGGTTTCTGAAGGAACATCAGAGCCTTTCACCAATAAATCAATAGTAGGCAGCTCGGATTCGCAGGAAGAAAAGCAGAAAAATAAAATGAAGATTGAAAAATAACGGGCTAAAGTACGGATAGCGAATCTTATATTCATGCTAACAGCGAAAGCGTTAATCATACTTTCGTTTAATGAACCAGCGATCGTTTAGCGAAAAGCTTACAAAAGCATTTACATATTGCTCGCGTATTAAATTATTAGCAACAGTGCCACGTTGACCAATTTCAAACCCTACATTTATTACGGATTGAGAATATACTTCCCCAATTTTAATTTTTCGTAGCGGGAAGCCAGCTCCAAAAGTAATTGCATAATCTGTTAAAGGTGTATTGTTTAACACCAGATAAGAATCTGCATATCGGAAGCCCATTCTATAAAACATCTTTTTACCGTAGGGCTCTTTTGTGCCTGCATTCTTGTTTGGAATATACTGAGCGCCAACAGCAATTTTTTGGCTGTTTTTTAACAAGCCTTGTTGTCCAAAATAATTGAACTCAGACCAGTTTTGCATGGTGTAATCAAAGCCCAAAAGCCACTTGTCACCTTTGCGTATCACAAAGCCTGCACCTAATGCTGAAGGAATGGCAATTACATCTTTAACATCCACCGTATTTATAACAGTATCTTTTAACACCTCCACTCCAAAATCATTTTTATAGGTTGCTACAAAGGTGGATTTCTTAATGTTAATATTACTATTTGCACTTCCTGTTGCTCCTAACGTAAGTGACCAATCATTTTTTAAGTTTTTTCTGTATTGCACTCCATAAGACAAATAAACATCACTCACCCGAGTAGTTTGAGAGAATTTTGTGTTTAAAAAATTTGAAGATCTAGGAAATGAATCTCTACTAAAGTAAACCAAATCACCAAAAAGATACGAAGCGTTTAGGCCTGCTGAAAAGTTTTTTATTTTTAACCCATTGCCAAAATATACCTGATTAATACCTCCTTGACCTTCGTATGAATAGTTTACTGTACCAACGCTATCTTGCACCTTCTTTTCATAAATTTTATAGCCCACGCTGCTATAAGGTAACAATCCAAAGCTGGCTCCCCAAAATTTTGCGACCGGAAATGCCAAGGCCATGTAGGATAGCGCAGTTTGATTGGATGTAAATTTTTTATCCCCCGATTCTAACTTAACTGTATTACTCTTTACACCTAAATCAAAAGCTGTTAGTTTTATAGAAGCGTGCGAAGCAGGATTTGATGTATTAATAAAAAAGGGAGCAGTAGTATCATTTTGCAAAGCATTGTAAATTCCTCCCATAGGAATATTATTTACAAAGCCTGAATATTGAAGATCGCCTAAAGCAAAACGAGAATACGGAGAGTTAGTTATTGATTGCGAATTGCAGATTACAGATTGCAGATTACAGAGCAACCACAGCAGACCTACAACCTGAAATTTGAAACTTGTAATTTGCAACTTATTTACTTTCATTATAATTCAAAATATGATTAAGTCCTTTCAGCACCAAAAATGAATCTGCAAAGATGTTAGTTTTTTCGTTCGCACCTATATTAAATGTTTTTTCAAAAAATTTAAGATAACCGCCCGTAAAAACGACTGTTAACGAAGGATATTGCTCGAAATAACGGCTCACTATGCCTTTCACCTCTTCCACAACCCCATTCATTACGCCCGATAAAATAGAGTCTTCGGTTGTACCTCCAATAAGAGCATCAAAATGCTTGTAGTTTACCAAGGGAAGCTTATCAGTAAACTGATTTAATGCCTTAAAGCGCATTTCAATTCCAGGAGAAATTCCACCTCCTTGATATTGATTTTTAGAATCAACAAAATCATATTTTATGCAAGTTCCTGCATCGATTGCCACCACGTCCCGGTTCGGGAAGAGAAAGTTCGCACCAACAGCAGCTGCAAGGCGATCCTTGCCCAGTGTTTGCGGGGTTTGGTACATATTTGTGATTGGCAGTTTAGTATCCGCATTTAGCTCGATGAATTTCCAACCGGAAGCAAAAAGATTATTAATTGCCTTATCGTGCTCCACCACCGAAGAAAGAATAATATTTTTCACCGCCGGGTGCATTTCCAGCAAGCGCTTGAGCGTATCAACATTTAGCCTTTCAAAAGAGGAAAAGGAAGAAACTTCTCCTTCGCTAAACACAGCCGTCTTTACCAGCGTGTTGCCGGCATCAATTACAAGATTCATGGGGGTAAAACTACGATAAAAAAAGCCCACTAAAATTATAAGGGTTTAATAGCGCAGAGTCCCCTAGCGGGAGACCCTGCTGTGACGGAAGGTAGCTTCTTAGCTTGACGCGTATGCTCAAAGAGAGACACTGCTGAGACGGAAAGCTTCTTGGAAGCATCTTCCAATGCCCATTACCTCTCCAACGGATTTCATTTGAAAACCAAGTCGCCTGTTCGCTCCTTTAAATTTATCGAAATTCCAGCGTGGAATTTTAACAATTATATAATCCAAGGTTGGTTCAAATAATGCAGAAGCTCTTTGTGTAATTGGATTTTTTAATTCATCTAAACGATATCCGATTGCAAGTTTTGCTGTTATTTTGGCTATTGGATAACCGGTAGCTTTGCTTGCAAGTGCAGATGAACGGGAAACTCTTGGGTTTATTTCAATAGCAACAATCTCTTCTTTTTCATCCGGACTAACCGAAAACTGCACGTTGCAACCGCCTGCAAAATTTCCGATAGATCTAATCATCAAAATTGCCAAAGAACGCATCTTTTGAAATGTACTATCTGATAGCGTCATTGCTGGTGCTACCGTAATGGAATCTCCGGTGTGTATGCCCATCGGATCAAAATTTTCGATGGAGCAAACGATTACAACATTATCGTTGGAATCGCGCAGAAGTTCTAATTCATATTCTTTCCACCCGATAAGTGCTTTATCAATAAGTACTTCGTAGATAGGTGATGCGTGTAATCCACGGTTTAACGCTTCTTCAAAGTCTTCTCTTTTATAAATTACGGCACCACCTGTACCGCCTAAAGTAAATGATGGTCTTATTACCAAGGAACCCCAAATTCTTGTGCAATTTCTTTTCCTTCAAGAAAGGAGCGTGCTATTTTTGCCGGAGCTGTTCCAACTCCTATCTCGTCCATTTTTTTTCTAAACAACTCCCTGTCTTCGCATGTATTAATTGCGTTGACATCAACTCCAATCACCCGCACACCATATTTCTCCCAGATTCCTGTTTCCTGACATTTAAGAGCAAGGCTAAGTGCAGTTTGTCCGCCCATTGAAGGTAATACAGAATCAATTTTTCTTTCTTCAAGAATTTTTATAATTGATTCGGTTGTCAGTGGCCACAGATAAACGTGATCGGCAGTAATTTTATCCGTCATGATGGTAGCCGGGTTGGAATTGATGAGAGAAACCTCTATTCCTTCTTCCCGCAAAGACCTTGATGCCTGCGAACCGGAATAATCAAACTCACAAGCTTGACCTATAATGATTGGTCCGCTTCCAATAATAAGAACTGATTTTATCGATGAATCTTTAGGCATAGTGTTTTTAAAGTTTAATCGTTTTCAAGTTTGAGCAAGAACAGGAAAAGCGACATCTTCCTTTTTGTCCTTTGTTATCGGTACACCGTTCTGCTTTTGAATATGTCGAAATGTTCCATTTTTCGTTTAAAACAGATTTAACATAGCCATCAGTAGATACAAGAGAATGGTGAGATTGATTATCGATATTATCAAAGCGGTCATTGCTGTTGCTGAATATTTTTTATGTCCGTAGCTCATTATTTTCGGCTTGTATCAATTCAGTTTTTACCTTGGTTCAAATATTCAGCATATCCTATTTTTTCAAGCAGGGTATATTTTTTATTAACATCGTCAGCAAGCGACTGTTTATACTCTAATAACTTGTTATACAAATGTTCGTCAGCAATAGCAAGGAATTGAACTGCAAGAATACCCGCATTTTTTGCTCCATTCAATGAAACCGTTGCTACCGGAACGCCTGCAGGCATTTGTAAAATAGAAAGTAAAGAATCCAGTCCATCAATTGAATTAGTTGTTTTTACAGGTACTCCAATTACAGGCAAGGGCGAGATGGATGCAACCATTCCCGGCAGGTGAGCTGCACCGCCTGCTCCGGCAATAATTACCTTAATACCAAGTTCGTGGGCAGTTTTAGCGAACTCAAACATTCTATCGGGCGGGCGGTGGGCTGACACTACGGTAATTTCAAATGGAACATCAAACTGTTCAAATACCTCAGCAGCTTGTTTCATTATTGGTAAATCCGAATCGGAACCCATTATAATACTTACGATTGGTGGTTTTTTCATGATCTTATTTTTAAGGTTTGTTGTATAATTTTTGCTTTCTCTTTTGCACTTTTAATATTATTGTCAATAATAGTTACATGTCCCGTTTTTCG
>Ga0163151_10001648_pt1 | contig 36970 bp, 38 predicted proteins | sample OliLakLV19MP5IB2_FD_145596 | JGI IMG/M metagenome (GOLD analysis project Ga0163151, IMG submission 145596) | Freshwater microbial mat bacterial communities from Lake Vanda, McMurdo Dry Valleys, Antarctica - Oligotrophic Lake LV.19.MP5.IB-2 | ecosystem: Environmental > Aquatic > Freshwater >... | reverse complement strand
ATCCACAACGTCCGGTTCGCCGGACATGGTGATTGTTCCCCGGACGACACCCGCGACGATGATCGGGATTGATCCGCCGTGCGCCCGGTAGGTGGCATCCAGACCGTCGTCAGCGATCGTGCCGCCGGTTGCCTCGAAGCGGCGCCGCACGAGCAGGGACGGCACGCCGTAGTGGGCTGCGACAGCCGCCTTACCTGCTAGCCATTCGTCGCTGGCTGGTCCGGTCGTTCCGGTCATCGCGCGAAACGCCAGGTGCCCGTCAATGAGGATGTCAATTGCAAGGTTCAGGCCACGTTCAGCGATCATGCCAAGCGCAATGGTTCCGAGACTTGCGGCGTCGTTGACCGTGAAATCGCTGACAGTGAAGCCCGGTTCGTCCTGGAGATCCTCAAGGGTGTACGTCGGGATTTCAGTCATGCCTATCCTCGTCCTCGAATAATGTCCGCAAGTTCTGGCGGCTCGAACTCATGCTCGTCGGCTTCGAGTTCGTCGGCAGTCATCCACCGCCAGTCGATGACATCCGCACGCTCTTCTTCGGTCCAGCCGTCACGTGCAGGCTCAAATCGAGTTGTGGTCACCGAGTACCACGCCCAGTGACCGGTCTGGTACGGATGCCAGCGCTGGTCTGGTACGAAATCTTCGTCGCGAAATGGCGGCTCAATCGAATCCAGCACCAGCCCGGTCTCTTCGACCACTTCGCGCAGCGCAGCTTCGTCGTGGCTCTCCCCCGGGTCTACTCCCCCGCCCGGCGTGATCCAGCGCGCCGGCACGTCGTGGGACTTGCCGTATTGCAGAAATAGCAGGGTACGGCCCGTTTCATCGAAAAGCAGAACCCGGCTCGTGGCCCGAAAGGTCACGATCGCTGAAAATCGCTCACATCACCGACGTAGCGGGTGTGATCGTCAGGAATCGGCTCGACCGCAGCGAGGGCGACCTCGGCGGCGAACTCTCCAACGTTATAGAGCCGACCGGCTGCCGCCTTTCTCGCCTCGATTGCTCCGGGGTTCGCGCGTTGCAGCAGCGTTGCAGTGATCGTGCCTTCGATCATGTCCCCGGAAACCACGACAAATTCAATCCCGTCTGCCGCAAGGCTCGGAATGAGCTCGCGAAGCGCATCCTCACCGGCTCGTTTGCTGAGCGCGACCGGCAAATACTCTGGCATAGTCTCGACCGTCTTGATGAAGTGGGCCTGATGGCTGGTGACGAATACGATGCGTGATCCGCTCGCCAAGAGTGGCCGCACCGCAATCAGGAAGTCAACTTGCGCATCCCGATTGAGCTTCATGGCGTAGTCCTCGGCCATGCCGCTCTCCATGCCGCCGGACGCGTTGAGGACGAGTACGTCCAGTCCCCCGAGTTCGCGGTCGATGGTCTCGACGAGTGCAGCCACGGATGCCGCGTCAGTCAGGTCAGCGCCGATCGCGATCGCCGTTCCGCCAGCCGCCTGCAACTCGGCGACGAGTTTCAAGGCTCGTGCCTCTTTGTTTCGGTAGTTGACGACAACGCTTGCACCAGCGCCGGCAAAGTATCGCACGGTGTCCGCCCCGATTCCGCGGGATGATCCCGTGACGAGGATGCGCTTGCCGCTCAAGGCTGTTGGCGACAGAGGATTTGCGGACAGAGGATTTGGGGTTGGGCTATTCACGCTTCGACTGTAGTGGCCACGGTCGAGATGATAACGTCAAGCCGAGCAGACATCGTGCGGCTGCCGCCGAGTTAGTGAAGGGTTGAGCAGGCCATGTTCGTTGATCTGGCGCAGTACCTGTGGATACTTTGGCTTGCCCTCGTTGTGCTGTTCGTTGTCATAGAGCTCGTGACGCTCGAGTTCACCTTCCTCATGATTGCGGCGGGGAGCCTCGTCGGCGGCCTCGGCTCGAACCTGCTCGGCTGGGAATGGTGGATTCAGATTGGGCTCGCGGCGATCATCTCGGCGTTGCTCATCTTCATCATCCGACCCCTCCTGCTGCTCACATTGCACAAGGGCGGCGATCCGGCACTCAGCAACGTCGAGGCGCTCTCCGGTCAGGGCGCTCGCGTGATGACCGACTTCGTCGAAGGCGCGGGAATTGTCAAGCTCGACAATGGGGAGACGTGGACAAGCCGACTCGCGTCGGTCGCGGCATCCGCCTCGTTGGTTGAGGGCGATCGTGTTGTCGTCACCAAAATCGACGGTGCCATCGCGGTCGTCGCGCCACTTGGCAGCGTTGCCCCAGAACCAGACTCTGCACTGCCCGCCTGAGGAAAGGAAACCCCATGCTCGACCCAGCAGGCTTCATCGGCCAGCTCTTCGTAATCGTGCTGCTTGCGGTGTTGGCGATTTTCGTCATCGTCGTGCTGTTCCGCTCGATCCGCATCATCCCGCAGGCGAACGCCGGCGTCGTCGAGCGCCTCGGCAAGTACCATAAGACCCTCATGCCCGGCCTGAACATTCTGGTGCCGTTCATTGATCGTGTTCGCCCGCTGCTCGACATGCGCGAGCAGGTCGTCTCGTTCCCACCGCAGCCGGTGATCACCGAAGATAACCTCGTCGTCTCGATCGACACGGTGGTCTTCTTCCAGGTGACCGATGCTCGGGCAGCGACCTATGAGATTGCCAACTACCTCGGGGCCGTTGAGCAGCTCACAACTACAACCCTGCGAAACGTAGTCGGAAGTCTGAACCTTGAGGAAGCCCTCACGAGCCGCGATACGATCAACGGCAAGCTGCGCGTCGTGCTTGATGAGACAACCGGCAAGTGGGGGGTTCGCGTCGGTCGAGTTGAGCTCAAAGCGATCGACCCGCCCGTCTCCATCCAAGACTCGATGGAAAAGCAGATGCGCGCCGAGCGTGACCGCCGCGCCCAGATCCTCACCGCCGAGGGAACGAAGCAAGCCGCGATTCTGCAGGCCGAAGGTTCACGGCAGGCGAGCATCCTCGAGGCCGAGGGTGACGCAAAGGCGCAAGTGCTGCGCGCACAGGGCGAGGCCGAAGCGATCGCGACGGTGTTCAGCGCAATTCACGCGGGCGACCCGTCAGCCGACCTTCTTGCCTATCAGTACTTGCAGACCCTGCCGAAGCTCGCCGCGGGTGATTCAAACAAGATGTGGATCATCCCGTCCGAGCTGACCGAGGCACTCAAGGGCATCAGTGAGGGCTTCCTCGGTGGCAGGTCCACTCCAGCCAAGTAGGTATCTGTCCCCGGCCCGTCCGCGAGTGTTCGCCCACAGAGGGCTCGCGGTCGCGGCGCCGGAAAATACCTTGCTCGCCTTTCTCAAGGCTTTGGCGCTCGGGGTTGGGTACATCGAAACTGATGTGCATGCGAGCTCGGACGGTGTCGCTGTCATCAGTCACGACCCTGAGCTTTCGAGGGTTGCGGGGCGCGACGGCAACGTCGAGGCGCTCACGCTGGCGCAACTTGGGCGCATTGATCTCGGTTGCGGGCAGACGTTCAGCAGCCTCGCCGCGGCACTCGACGCCTTCCCGGAGGCGCGATTCAACATCGACGTGAAGTCCGCCGCTGCCGTTCAGCCGACCGTCAATGCCATTCGCGCGCTTCGAGCAACTGACCGCGTGCTCGTATCGTCGTTCAGCGAGCAGCGGCGGCGGGCCGCGATCGACCAATTGCCCGGTGTCGCGACCTCAGCCTCCGCTCCGCGATTTGTTCAAGCGCTCATCGCAGGCAAACTCAGGCTGAAACCGATCATGGCGTACGCGTTGCGCGGAACAGTTGCCGTGCAAGTGCCCGAGAAGGCTCTTCGTCTCAGGGTTACAACGGCGCGGATGCTTGATCAACTCCACTCGCTCGGTGTCGAAATGCACGTATGGACGATCAACGATCCGCACCGTATGCGGGAGCTTCTTGAGCTTGGTGTCGATGGGATTGTGACCGACCGGGCAGACCTCGCGATGGCGATAGTTGCTGGGAGTACGCTGTGAGCAAGGCGAGGCTGCAAGGTTACGTCCAGCTAGCGGGTCTATAACTTATTATCAACAGCAACGCAATGAAGGAGGGCCACACAATGGCAGACCGAAGCTTGCGCGGCATGAGACTTGGAACCCAAAGCCTACAGAGCGAAGAGGGCGTCGAGTTTTCGCCGCGAGTAAGAAGTGCCTACCGCTCCGCCGACGGCACGACCTTCGAGGTCGTATTCGCCGCTGATGCTGAGATTCCCCAGAGGTGGGAATCCGCTAAAACCGGTCAAGAGGGCACCCTGCTCGACGGCAACGGTCAACTCGTTGCGATCGACGAGGCAGAAGTCAAGGTGCCGCGCAGTCACTGGGATATGCTCCTTGAGCGCCGCAGCCGAGTAGAGCTCGAAGAGTTGCTGGAGGAGCGCCTTGATTACCTGCGCTCGCGCCGCGGCCAGCACAAAATCGGCGCGTAGCCAAACGAACTGCGTCTGCGAAAGACGTTGGGTCTAGCGCCGGCCGAACCGCGACGATAGCCCCCACCAGGTAACCCGAAACAGCGCTTCTGCGACGATTCCAGCGTGCATCTTGGATTCCCCGAATTCTCGCTCGACGAACGTGATCGGATGCTCGACGATGGAGAATCCGGCGCGCTCGGCCCGCCACGCCAGTTCGACCTGAAAGCAATAGCCTTGAGATGATATTCCCTCGAGGGTAAGCGCACGAAGCATTTCGCCGCGGAACACCCGGAACCCAGCCGTGGTGTCGCGGATGTGAGAGCGCAACATCATCCGCGCGTAGCGATTACCAGCGTGGGAAATCGCCTGACGGATGCGCGGCCAGTTGCGCACCTCGCCGCCTGCTACCCAACGTGAGCCGATCACGAGATCAGCTCCGTCTGACGCCAGTTGGAGCATCCGCGGCAGTTCAGCTGGATCGTGCGAGCCGTCTGCGTCGATCTCGACGATGTACTCAAAGCCCTCCGCCGCCGCGACCGCGAAGCCGGCCAGATACGCCTGCCCAAGACCGTCTTTCTTCGTGCGATGCAACACCCGAATGTTGTGATCGTCGGCGGCAAGCCGATCGGCGAGTTCACCGGTGCCGTCAGGACTTGCGTCGTCCACGATCAGGACGACAGCAGGTGGCACGGCGGATCTGATGCGGCGAACGATCGCCTCAAGCCCCGCGAGTTCGTTATAGGTCGGCACAACGACGAGCGTCTCAGGCACCGCGCCTCCTGGCGGCGAAACCGGCGACGATGAGCGCGCCGAGCGCGAGGCCAGCGACGAACCACTCAATCTCTCGGCCGGCGCGCGCGGCAGGCGTGATCACCGAGCTGAGCGCAACATCCTCGACCATGGTGCCAGGCTTGAACCACGGCAACTGCCGCACGACGGTGCCGTCTGGCGCGATCACGGCGCTCAATCCGACCGTCGAGATGTTGACAACACTGCGGCCAAGCTCTATCGCACGAATCCGGGCAATCGCTAGTTGTTGAGCGCTCTGGTCTGTCATGCCGAAGTCAGCATTATTGGATGAGGCGAAGATGACCTTCGCGCCCTGTTCGACTGATTCAGTCAGAATCTGGTCGTCAACGATGTCGAAACACACGTTGACTCCGACGGTCACGCCATCGACATCGAAAACCATGTCGGTTGTTCCCGGCGTGTACTCTCGCTGGATCAGCCCGATCAGATCGGGAGCGAGCGGTTCGAAGAACTCGCGGTTCGGCACGTATTCGCCAAATGGCACAGGGTGCTTCTTGTCGTAGATGTCGAGCACCCCCTTGCCCGCCTCCCACAAGAGGATCGAGTTGAAGAACTTGCCTTCTCGTTCGGTCACCGCCCAGGCGATAAGCGGAGCGCTGAGCTGCTCGGAGATGAAGTCGAAAACACTTGCGGAGTATTCGTCCGTCAACGGACTGCGTTCGGTCGATCCTTCTGGCCACAGCACCACATCGACGTCTTGACCGAACAATGGCGCCGTGGCATCCACTTGGGACTGCAGTAGCTCGCCAGGCTCACGCTGGTCGAAGTACCCGGCGCGCGCATTGCCCTGCACTGCCGCAACGCGGATGTCGCCATCGCTCACGACAGGCCATGCAGGCAGTACGAGTAGCAAGCTCGCCAACCCGACCGGAACGGCGGCGCGGACGAGACGGGGAGCTCCCGCAAAGCGCACGGCCTCGACAGTCGCGGCGACAACGAGCACCATCAGGAAGCTGACTCCGGAGATGCCGAACCAGGCAAAGAGTGGCGCGATCGGCGAGTCCGACTGGGATAGCGCAACCCGACCCCACGCGAAGCCGCCATAAGGCCAGACACTCGCCCACGCTTCGCGTGCCGTCCACAGTCCAGCGACCACGACGGGGAGCAGGCCGAGTCGTGCGAGCGCCCCTGGCCACACCTTCGGCATCCACCGATATGCGAGGGCAATCGCGGCAGCGCCTGCGGCAAAGAATAACGACTCAAGAATTGCCAAGGCAGACATCGGCAGCGGCCCAAGAAACAGCGACGCCCACTGGATATGGGTGAAGTAGAAGGCCGCCCCAGCGACGAAACCGACGAGGAGGGCGCCCCTGACCGTGCGGCCAATGAGGGTGATGAGAACGAGCGCGATGCCAACAAACGTGAGTGGCCAGATCCCCCGATCCGGAAAGCCTGCATCGAGCACCGGCCCGGATGCGGCGGCCACCAGAATTGCCGCCCAGAGAGGCAACAGGCGAGCGCTCGTATCGCCAGCCTCCGAAATCACCACGTCAGCCTAAGCGACGGAACTGTAGGCAACGATCCCACGTCGGATTGCGTCAAGAGCTTTGCGCGCAGTGCGGCCGACATCCCCGTCTGCGACGACTGAGAGTTGGTCGAGCAAGTCAATCGTTTGCTTCGTCCAGCGAACGAAATCGCCAGCGGCAAGATCCGCTTCGCGCAAGACCGCGTCGAGGCTCGTTCCGCTTGCCCAGCGGTACATCGCGAGCGCCAGGCCGGTCGCAAGCGGTTGACTACCGGGCAGGTGGTGTTCTCGTTCGAGGTCGTCAAGCTGAGCCCAGAGTGAACCGCTCTGGTCGAAGGCTTCGCGAAAGCGTCCCTTTGGCAGGTTCCGTTCGTTGGGCTGGCCCTCGTCACGTCGCGGTTCGTAGACGAGGGTCGTCGCTATTGCGGCGAGGGACGCGGCATCAAGTTCACGCCAGTATCCCTGCCGGAGGGACTCGGCGATCAGCAGGTCCCGTTCACCATAGATGCGGCGGAGCATGCGGCCATGTTGGCTCAGCTGCAGGCCAGTACCCTCGCTCGGCACGAGGTACGTAAGCTTCATGAGCACCTCGGTCACTCGGTCGAAGATCTTGGCGACGGCGCCGGTGCGACTGCGAATCTGGGCAGAGAGCTGGTCAGTTTCACGCTTCAGTCGCCACCACCGTTCCGCCCAGCGCGCGTGGGCCTCACGGTCATTGCAGGCATGGCATGGATGTTGCTTCATCCGTCGTCGAAGTTCGGTCAGCTGGCGCTGCCTTCTGTCGTTCTCAGCTCGGGTCGAAACCTCGGATCGTCCTTGGCCCTTGCGCTCGAGGTCCGTCAACTCGCGTCGGATGGTCGAGTACTCTGCAAAATCGCCAAGATGACATGTCATGGATGTCGCGTAACCCGCAAGCGACTCCTGTTGCGATCGCACTTTGCGCGCGAGGTCAACGACCGCTCGGTCGGCCTGAAACTGGGCGAAGCTGGATTCGAGGATCTCCCGCGTGCGCTCGCGACCGAACTGCTCGATGAGATTGACCGCCATGTTGTAGGTTGGCCGAAAACTCGAGTTGAGCGGGTACGTTCTACGCGAAGCGAGCGATGCGACTGCCTGCGGGTCGAGGCCCTCCACCCACTGGATCACCGAGTGCCCCTCGACGTCGATGCCTCGTCGACCCGCTCGCCCGGTCAGCTGGGTGTACTCCCCCGGTGTGATTGGCACTCGCGCTTCGCCATTGAACTTCTCAAGCTTCTCGAGCACAACGGTTCTGGCCGGCATGTTGATGCCGAGGGCGAGGGTTTCGGTGGCGAACACGACCTTGACGAGCTTCTTCTGGAACAGTTCTTCGACGACTTCCTTGAAGGCTGGCAGTAGTCCAGCATGGTGGGATGCCACGCCGCGCTCGAGCCCGCCGAGCCAGTCCCAATACCCGAGCACGCCGAGGTCTTCGTCGAGGATGGTGCGGCAGCGATCTTCGACGATTGAGCGAATCTCTGTGCGTTCCGCCAGGGTGGTGAGCGTCACGCCAGAGCGCAAGACGCGGGTGACTGCCTGTTCGCAGTCGACACGACTGAAGATGAAGAAGATCGCAGGAAGGAGGTTTCGCGAATCGAGCAGCTTGACAACATCTGGCCGCTCCATCCGATCGCTGTCTGGCCGACCGCCACGAGAGTGATAGCGCCCGACATCCTTGCGCTGGCGTGGGTTGAGCAGTCGACCACCATGGCGTGCCATGTCTACGAGCTCTGGATTGACCCGATTGGTCGCCGCGAGCCCTGATGAATCGAAGAGGTCGACGAGCTTGGTGCGCATGAGAATGTGCTGGTCAAGCGGGACCGGTCGCTCCTCAGAGACGATCACCTCGGTGTCGCCGCGCACCGCTTGCAGCCAGTCGCCAAACTCCTCAGCGTTTGAAACAGTCGCGCTCAGCGAGACCATGCGCACGTGCTCTGGCAGGTGGATGATGACCTCCTCCCAGACCGCCCCGCGAAAGCGGTCGGCAAGAAAGTGCACCTCGTCCATGACAACGGTGCTGAGGTCGCGAAGCAGGTCGGAAGCCGCGTACAGCATGTTGCGAAGCACTTCCGTCGTCATCACGACTATGCGCGCGCGGGAGTTGACGTTCGTGTCCCCTGTCAGCAGTCCGACTTCGGATGCTCCGTACTCGGCAACGAGTTCCTGAAACTTCTGATTGCTCAGAGCCTTCATTGGTGCGGTGTAGAACACTTTGTCGAATCGTTCCTGCATTGCGCGGTAGATTGCGAACTCGGCGATGATCGTCTTGCCGGCACCCGTCGGCGCTGCCACGAGCACGCTCTTGCCATCCTCAAGCATTTCGCAAGCTGCGATCTGAAAGGCGTCGAGGTCGAAGCGTTGCGCAGCGCGGAAGGCTTCGAGCATCGGGTACCCGCGCCGCTTCTTAGCCGTGGCGAAACGTTCGGCCGGCGACAGCTGATCGGTCATCGCTCCCAGCCTAGGTCAGCGATCGACACTGGACGTTTAGGGGGCCAGCGAGGCTTCGAGTGTTGCAGCGCGTTTGGCAACCTGCTTGTCATGAATGACAGCGATGAACGCCGCCGTCAGGTAGAGCAGCACCATCGGGATGGCAAGCAGGAACATTGAGACGATGTCGGCCGCTGGGGTTGCGAGAGCACAGAACAGCGTGATCATGAGGATGGCGATGCGCCAGCTCTTGAGAATGCTCTCGCCGGAGAGCACCCCGACGAAGTTCAGCAGCACAAGAAAGACCGGTAGCACGAAGGCGATACCGACCGCGAGCACGAGCTTCGAGACGAAGTCGTAGTACACCAGTGCATCAAGGGTGATCGCGTCTTCTGGCGACGAGAACGAGGTCAGCAACTGGACCATGTGCGGGAATAGGAACCACCCGAATGCCGCGCCTGCGAAAAACAGCGGAACGGCGCTGAAGAAGAAGCCGAAAGTGTACCGCTTCTCGCGTTTCGTGAGCCCAGGTACCAGGAATGCGAAGATTTGATAGAGCCAGATCGGACTCGATGCCACGATCGCGATGGTGAACGCGATCTTGAGCCGCAAGTCGAACGAACCGGTCACGTTGAGATAAGTGAGAGTTGCGTTCCGGTCTTGGGCGATCGCGTTGATCGGTACCCGAAGGTAGTCAACGACATACTCTGCGACGAAGAAACCGGCGATCGCGGCGATCAGAATTGCAACGGCCGAGATGACAAGTCGCTTCCGCAGTTCGCGAAGATGGTCGCCGAGAGCCATGGGCTGGTCACCCTTGGTGCGCCACCGACCGCTCGAGGTGGCCACTGGCGCTAAGGCTTCGGCTTGGCAGCCGCGGTGCTCTTTGGCGCAGTGGTGCTCTTTGACGCAGTGGTGGTCTTGCGTGCTGCGGGCTTTGGAGGCTCAGGCTCGAGTTCAGCTTCTTCATCGTCGACCACCGCGCCACTCGCGTTCTCGTCCTTCATCGTCTTGACTTCGCTGCGGAAGATGCGCATCGACTGGCCGAGGCTTCGGGCGAGCCCCGGGAGCTTGGGCGCACCGAACAGCAGCAGAACGATCGCGAGTACAACAACGAGGTGCCAGCCAGTGAGGTTACCAAGCATGGAAGTCACGTCCTTACAAAGATTTTCAGCGGTCTATTTCCCAATGATAACTGCCGCGGAGGATCGAATGCCACCTCGCCCCGCACAGCGACAAGACTGACGTATAGTGCGCGCGGAACGGGGCGCGTGCCTCATCTCATGCATGCTCGCGAAGTGTGTTGGCAGGGTTCGGCCCTTGAGCCACAGCCAGGTCCTTCACCACACCGTGCCGCCGAGGAGACCTCAGAAGGACAGCCATCAGCAGCAAGGCAAGCGCGATCGCGGCCTCGTGCACCGGGGTGAAGCCTGCAACCATAATCGTGACGACTCCGGCGATGCCAAGCACGACCTTGACGGAGGCGATAAGAGGCCCGACCGTCCCAACGGTCCCGACCGCCATCGCTGAGCCGCGCCCCTCGATCCACGCCACTGCCATCACGATCGGAATCAGCAGCAGAGTCACAGCCACAAGTAATGGCGGTCGGGTCTGCCACCATTCTTCGCTGAGCGGCTCGGGGAACGGCGCGCCCAAGATCAGCAGCACCCATGTGATGAGCACGATCACCGGCACGTGCCACAAGTAGATCAGGATCGCGTCGCGGTTAACAACGAAGCTCAGACGCGTGACGGTCTTGCGCGCAGCGATGCGTGCGAGCCATGGCCGCAGTGCTGAGAAGAGCAGGACCTGCGCGACGCCGAGCGCGAGAAGTGCTGTTGTTGGAGGGTTGAAGTTGTCGAACATCTCGCTTGAGTAGCCGACCAGGGTGGTGAGGACGGGTATGACGCCCGAGGCGGCGAGGGCAGCCAGTGCGAGCAACCACCGCCGGCGCCAATCGAACCAGCCGTCGGCGAGGCAGAAGCCCAATTGCTGGATGAACACCCACACGAATAGCAGGTTGAGCGCACCGACGAAGGGCTGCTCGGTGAGCCGGGCGGCTGCGTCTACGGCCATGACAGTGGCGATGAGCGTGATCAGCGTGGCTCGCGGGGCGCGCTCATGCAGGCGGGCCATTACGGGAACGAGGCCCGCGCATCCAAGATAGACGGCAAGAAACCAGAGTGGCTGGCCGATGCGGTACCCAACGTCGGCGAGCACGTCGTCTGGCAGGCCAATCATGCCGAGCACCGCGAGTGTAATGGCGGCCAGGCTGAGCGGCAGCAGGGCCGGGCGCGTGAGGCGGGCGACGCGATCGCGAACGTAGTGGGCTGCGGTAATCCCCCGTTTGCGCTGCTGGCGCCAGGACTTGAGGCTCGAGAAGCCGCCCATCACGAAGAACAGCGGCATCACCTGCACGATCCAGCCGATCCAGGTGAAGATCGGATGCCCCTGGAGCGCGTTTGTGATTGACAGGCCCCCGGGCTCGACTGTGATGCCGGCCATCATGACGTGCACGACCACGACGGCGACCAAGCAGCAGCCTCGCACAAGGTCAACCGCGCGGTCGCGAGAGGCCGGACTCGAGGTCGCAGAAGCCGCGGCAGATTGCTCGCGCAAGGGCGCAGCCCTCGACAGCTTCTGATCGATGGTCGTCGTCGACCCCTCTCGCGCTAACCGCGCATCGCCGAGCGGGTGCAGAGCGATAGCGCTACAGCGTACTCGATCGGAAGTCTCTTTGGCGATGTAGCGACACGATTCCCGCTCGGCGACTTCGCTGAAGGTCTACGAGTAGCGCGACACCGCGGCGTCCGCCCAGTCTTTGACAGTCTGGCGGGCCAGTGCTGGGCTCACAACCGTGACGGCGCCGTTCATGCTCGTAACAAGGCGCTTGAGTCCGTGATAATGCGAGACGCGAATCATGACGCGCACGCGGCTGCCGGGTTCCCCGGGTTCGCTTGCCAACGCAGCAACACGTTCAGGTTCATACTCTGTCAACAGTGACATGGCCGCGGATGCCACATCAATTGTGACGACGAGGTCATTGCTGGAGGCCTCGAACAGTCGATCGGAAAGCGAGACGTCGTCAGCGCGGCGAGTAATGGCATCCGTGGTAGCAGTGGCGTTCGAGATGTGGTCGAGGCGGAAGGTTCGTTTCGCTTCGCGACTGTGGCACCAGCCTCGCAAGTACCAGTCGGCGTCAACGGCATCGATGCGCAACGGGTCAACTCGACGGGTTTCGCGCCCGCCGCGAGCGTTGAGGTAGTCGAACTCGAGTTGCACCCCGGCGGCCACAGATTCTCGAATGAGCGCGAGCGTCGCGTTGGTCTGCGACACCTCGACGGCGAGCTGGGTCGGTGAGGCGGATGCACCGCGCGCGAGCTTCGACATGAGGGTGCTGCCTGCTGCGCTGTCGGAATGCTCTGGTAAGGCGGCGAGGTAGTTCAAGCCAGCGATGAGGGCAGCCGCCTCGCGTCCGGAGAATCGCGGTGATTCGTCGATCGCGACGTTGTGGGTGAGCACGATTTCGTCGTGTTCTTCGAAGTCATCCCAAGCAATATCGAACAGATCACCGTGCTGGTAGGTAGCGGTCTCCCCCGGGATTCCGGAAACGCTGATGAGCCGAACCGCCTCGCGCAATCGCTCTTGCGGAACGCCGAAGTGGGCCGCAGCCTCGGCAACCGTCACTCGGTCGCGATCCATCAAGTACGGAACAAGCGACAACAGAAAAGCGACCTTGTCGCCGGCGAGTTTCGGGGCTTGGGGTTCAGCCATGGTCGGCCGACGCTCGTTTGAGCCTAGCGATGACGGCATCCCGCAGCGCTGGCGGCGAGATCACGACGACCTCTGGCCCGAACCCGGCGAGTTCGTCGGCGAGGATGTTCGCATCGGCGTAGTGCAGGTCGAGGGCACCGCTGGCAGTGAGTATCGAACCGCGCCTAGTGAGCAGTCGCGCCGCCGCATCGGAACCAGCCTCGACCTCAACTGTGGCGAGGTTCGCGTTCCACACGGCATCCAGCTCTGCGATCGCACGCTCGCCCTGGCCTGGCGGTGGAGCGGGGAACGTGGTCGAGGTGATCGTGACGGCGCTGACGATTCGCCGCAACAAGAACGTCTTGGTGAGTTTCGAGTCGGGTTCCTCGGCGAACAGGTGCCAGCGACCTTGATGCTGAAAGAGCGCAAGCGGTGCAACCAAACGCGCGCGCGCTGCGGACTCCCCCGGCTTGAGGTACTCGAACCCGACAAGCACGTGCTTCTCGAGTGCTGCATTGAGCGGTGTGAACGCGGCATCGCGCAGGCTGAGCCTCGGGGCGTAGCCGAGGACCGGCTCGGTGGCCGCGATCCCGAGTGACCGCAATTTCAGGAGTGCCCTGCGCGCGTCAGCCGAGAGCGAGCCTTCGCGCCAAACGAGTGCTGCAAGGCCGAGGAGCGTTGTTTCTTCTGGCGTAAAGCGAATATCGGCCGGCAGTTCGTAGCTTCCGCGTGGGATCAGATACCGCAGGTTCTGGTTGTTACCAGGGTCGCCAGGACTGGCGATCGTTTCGAGGGGGATGCCGAGCTCGCGCAAGTCGTCCTTGTCCCGTTCGAACTGCCGCTCAAGCGTTGCGTTATCGCCACCGATTTTGTGCCTTTGACGGTACCCCTGCACTGTCGAGAGAATCTCGCCTTTCGTGAGTCCACCGTCCGTGGCAAGGAGCGCCAGCACAAGGCTGAACAGCCGCTCCTCGGCGGGAATCTTCTGGACGGTCGCGGCCACGGTCGCTATTGAATCCCGAGAATGTCAAAGACGAAGATCATCGTCGCACCGTCAGGAACACTCGCTGGCCCTTGGCCAGGCGCGTAGCCGAACTCGGGCGGAATCACGACCAGCATCTGCGAGCCGACGCGTTGACCGATGAGGGCTTGAGCGAATCCGGGCACTACCCCATTCGGGTCGGTTTGTGAGCTCAACGCCAGGAAGGTGACCGGCGTTCCGCGGTCCCACGACGAGTCGAACACCGTGCGGGTGTCCCACAGCACGCCGGTGAAGTGGATGACGGCCTCGTTGCCCTCCTCGACGACGGCACCCGAGCCAAGCTTGAGAACGGTCGTGAGCAACTCGGTCGGGGCTGCCTCGTTTGGAATTGTGAAACCTGGCTCGCCATTTGGCGCCAACGAAATCGACGGAAAGCCCGCCTTTGCAAGCTGGTCGACACCGTTCGCGCGACCGAGGAATGCGTTCTGAATGTCGACAATGACAACGAGGGTATCTTCGGCCGTCAGATTGAATTCGCTCAGGTCGGTGTCGCCGAACATTGACTGCACGCTCGTCGCCGTTGCAACCCGTGAACCAACGGTCGCGCACTGGGTGACCTCTCCCAGCACGTCGGTGCTCGGGGTGATGTTTCGACGCACGGGTTGAGCGGGGTCATAGCTTGAGGCGGTGAGCACCTCGCCGTTGCTGGCGTTGAGCACCGTCACTTGAAAGTCGACGACCTGACCGGCCACCAGCGGCTCACCCTCCGCGGCCTCGATCGTGGAGACTTGCGTCTCTTCAGCAAGGAGGGGGGTCGGGAACTCTGCCTTGGGGTCTGCGCCGAACTGGCCGTCAGCGCTGATCAGGTCGGAGGCGCTTCCGCTCGCGAACACCGGGGTACACGCGGAGCTACCGAACGGGGTGCCAGCACATGCCGAGAGGGAAACCAACATTCCGGCCGCAAGCACGATCGCCAAACGCTTCTGCACGGGCCACTCTTCTCGTTGTTGATCGTGATACGGCTTGGGTTGATTGCTGGCTCATAGTCTCGCTGACTGTTTCCCTGCCCGCCGTTCCAGCACGCGGCAACGCAGACACCCGCCGTATTCTACTCGCCGCTGGTTGCGGCATCCGCAGCAGCTTGGGCCTCGCGCGCCGTCTTGCGAAGCCGCTTGGGACTGGACTGCCGCTCGCCGAGGGCGCCAGGGGTCCAGACTTCGACGTCCTCATCGGTGTAGTCGCTTTTGGATGCCCGCCGCTTGAGTGTTGGCAATACGGCACCCGGCGCGAGCCGGCGGGCGACAAGCAGAAACCCGGTGTGACCGATCATGCGGTGATCGGGTCGCACAGCGAGTCCTTCGACATGCCAACCCCGCACGAGAGTCTCGCTCGGATCGGGATCTGTGAACGCACCGGTCGCCCGAATCGCCTCGGCTACGCGCGAGAGTTGAGTGACGGTCGCGATGTAGCAGACGAGCACTCCCCCGGCCGTCAGCGCGGTTGCACACTCATCGAGGCACTCCCACGGGGCGAGCATGTCGAGCACAATCCGATCCACAGACCCGGCTTCGACGGATGTCGGCAACGACTCCTGCAGATCGCCGACGGTGATCCTCCAGTTACCAGGGCGCGCACCGAGAAAGGCAGTCACGTTCGCCTCGGCGACAGCGGCGAACTCGTCCCGCCGCTCGAATGAGTGCAAGGAGCCTTCCGGCCCGATCGCCCGCAGCAACCAGAGCGACAGGGCGCCGGACCCGACCCCTGCCTCGACAATGCGCGCACCGGGAAAGATGTCCGCCGTCGCCAGAATCTGGGCGGCATCTTTCGGGTAGATGATCGCGGCGCCGCGCGGCATTGACATCACGAAGTCTGCCAGCAGCGGGCGCAAGGCAAGGTACTCGACGCCGTTCGATGCAGTGATGACTGAGGCATCCGGCTGACCAACGATGAGGTCGTGACCGAGCACCCCTCGATGACTATGGAACGCACCGCCCGCTTCGAGGGTCACGGTGTTGAGCTGACCCTTTGGTCCGGTGAGCTGCACACGATCGCCGATACGAAACGGGCCGGACTGACGCCGGCGCGGTTCAGTGGCACGTGGTTCGCTCACGCCTGGCTCATGTACCTCTGGCTCATTCACGCAGTCTTCACTCGCGTGAGTTCGGCGGTGAGGTCGCTCAAACCGCGACCCTCAAGGCTTGGCCAGACGGCGTGAGAGTCGGATTTCGGTAACTCGACCATGAACGGCACCGCGATCGTGGCTGCACCGGATGCGACTGCGGACGCCACTCCTGGTACCGAGTCTTCTACCGCGACGCAGTGCACGATATCTACCCCGAGCTGGCTTGCTGCCTGCAGGTACGGCGCAGGATGTGGTTTCGGGTGCTCGACGTCCTCGCCTGACACGATCAGGTCAAAGCCAAAGAACCCGAGCTGGCTGACAATGTGCTCGGCCATGCGCCTGACCGACATCGTGACAAGGGCGGTGGGGATGCCGGCATCACGAACTTCCTGTAGCAGCGCGATCGCTCCCGGTCGCCACGGTGCACCGAATTGGCTGAGTTGCTCGAGCACTCGATCGGTCAAGTGGTCGACGATCTCGTCTTCGGTCAAGTGCACACCACGACTCTGGATGGCTCGGGCCGAGTTCCACAGACCAGAGCCGACAAGACTCAACGCATCTTCGTGCGACCACTCCCCGCCCCAGGCGTCGACGAGTTCGGCCTGTGCGAGCATCCAGTATGGCTCGGTGTCAATGAGGGTGCCGTCCATGTCCCAGAGAACGGCAGCGGGGGTGGTGTGGGTCACAACCCACAATCGTAGTTCTATCCTTGAGAAGAGCTGTCGAGCCTGATGGCACAAATCAAGGAGCTGTGTGTCCACGTCCCCGTTCGTGCAAGGTCGGCTGCTCGTTGTCGCCTTCGAGGGCTGGAATGACGCTGGCGAGGCCGCGAGCGGTGCGGTACGAGCACTCAAGGAATTGCTCGACCTGTATGCGATCGCCGAGGTCGACCCCGAGGACTATTTCGACTATCAGTTCAACCGACCGACGATCGCCAACGACGATGACGGCAACCGGGAGCTGGTCTGGCCCGGCGTGACGATCTACGGACCGACGACGCCGAACACGCCGCGTGTCGAACCGCACACGGGCGGCAAGGACCGCGCTGACGGCGTCGACCGCTCCAATGTCTACCTGTTGCTCGGCACCGAGCCATCGCGCGGCTGGAAAAGCTTCACGCGCGAGATTCTCAACGTGATCCAAGACAACCGGATCCAATCCATCGTCTTTCTTGGTGCCATGCTGGCCGACGTGCCCCACTCTCGCCCGATTTCGATCTTCACCAGCAGCGAGAACCCGCTGGTGCGCTCCGTGCTCGGGATCGAACGCAGCAGCTACGAAGGCCCGGTCGGCATCCTCTCCGTTTTGGCGGATGCCGCGGAGAAGTCGGGTGTCGCGACGATGTCGATTTGGGCGTCCGTACCGCACTACGTGCACAATGCACCGTCGCCAAAGGCGACGCTTGCGCTGCTCGACAAGCTCGAGGAGATTCTCGACGTGGTGATCCCGCGCGGCGATCTGATTGAGGAGGCAGCCGCGTGGGAAAGCGGGATTGACGCGCTCGCCGATGACGACGACGACATGGCCTCATACATCGAACAACTTGAGCAAGCGCGCGACACAGTCGACTCTCCAGAAGCCAGTGGTGACGCGATTGCCGAGGAGTTCGAGCGCTACCTTCGACGTGGTGGCGACAAGCCGGATGGCGGCGCTGCCGGAGACGATCCCCGGCGTCAGTAGCGGCGCACGTGTTGGTCTGCTAAGACTGGGCCATGAGCAATTTCGTACCGACCATGTCCCACGGCGATACCTATGTGGTCTTCTACACCGGGGGTCCATACGACGGCCGCACCGACTCTCGCATCAGCACTGACGGGAGCTGGGATGAAGAGCTGACCGTCATTGCGGCGGTCAACGGGAACGAAACTCAACTGGTCTACGTTTCTCCGGTCGGGAAGCGGGTTGGCGACGAAGTTCATGTCACCTATATCTGGGATCGGCACGACAGCGACCCGCTTGGGGCCCTTGACGAGCGCGACGAGCTCAATGGCGCAGATAGCTAAAGCGGCTGCAGTGTGCCGACCGAGAGCAGCACGATCAGGGTGCCGCCGAGCAGAACACGGTAGATAACGAACGGCAGGAACGATCCGCGCTGGATGTACCGCATGAGGAACGCGATCACCGCGAAGCCGACGCCGAAAGCCACGAGTGTCGCCACTGCGGTCTCGGCCAAGCCGAAGCCGGTACCGCACCCCTCTGCGGCATCCAGTACCGGATCGCACGTGACTGCGGTGACCAGTTCGTAGAGTCCGCTGCCGAAGACCGCTGGTATCGCGAGCAGAAAGCCGAAGCGCGCTGCGGCTGGGCGGGTGTAGCCGAGCGCGAGGCCAGCGGTCATTGTCGCACCAGAGCGCGAGACGCCAGGGACCAGCGCGAGCATTTGGGCCAACCCAATGAGGATGCCGTGTCGGTAACTCAGTTCGGTGATCTCGCGCACCCGGCGACCGAGAATATCGGCGACCCCGAGAATGATGCCGAAGACGATCAGCACGATGGCAATCAGCCAGAGCGAGCGGAACGCGGTACGGATGTATTCCTGAGCGAAGTAGCCGACCAGCACGATCGGAACGGTGCCGATGATGATGAGCCACCCGAGCCGAACATCCGGATCCGTTCTCGAGATGTTCGCGGCATGCGCGCCCTTTGACGACCTGAACTGACCAAACCAGCGGCCTAGGATGCGCACGATGTCGTTGCGGAAGTAGAGGATGACGGCCAGTTCGGTGCCGATTTGGGTGATGGCAGTGAAGGTAGCTCCGGGGTCGCTCGCCGATGGAAGAAACTCCCCAGCGATGCGCAAGTGGGCGCTGGATGAGACGGGGAGAAACTCGGTCAGGCCCTGAATCAGGCCGAGGATAATCGCCTCGAAGAAACCCACGGGTGCTCCTCGTCAGTCGGTTCTCAAGGATCGGTCGGACCAGAACGAATTCGCGAAACCTCAGTATGTTCTCAGCAGATCGCTGAGCACTTTCCTGCCAAAGACTAGTGCGTTGAGCGGAACTCGCTCATCGACCCCGTGGAACATGGCAGGAAAGTCGAGTTCTGGCGGCAGTTGCAGCGGCGCGAATCCGTAGCCGACGATACCGAGTTTTGAGAGCGCTTTGTTGTCAGTTCCGCCCGACATGAGGTACGGCAGTACTGGTGCTCCAGGGTCGTGGGCGGCGAGTCGGCCGACCATCGCATCAACGAGCGGTCCGTCAAAATTGTTCTCGAGTCCGACGTCGCGATGCAGCACGATGATTTCAATGTCGTCGCCAATCAGATCACGCACTTCGGCGAGAACGGCGTCCTCTTCGCCCGGCATGGTTCGGATGTCGATCAGGGCCTCCGCGACATCCGGAATCACATTGTGCTTATAGCCGGCCTTCAGGAAGGTCGGGTTGCTGGTCGTCCGCAGGGTCGCTTGGATGAAACCAGCCGCGTTGCCGGTCGACAGCACGAGTTCGTCTGGCGTGAGTTGCTGCGGGTCAACCTGCATGATGCGTGCGAGTTCTGCAAGCAACTGCTCGGTCGTCGCCGTCAGGTGCAGCGGCCATTCCTGACGGCCGAGGGTCGCGACCGCTCCTGCGAGCTTCGTGACGGCATTGTTGTGGATGATCCGGCTGCCATGGGCTGCAGTGCCGCGCGCAACGAGCTTGATCCAGACGAGCGCTTTCTCGCCCGTCTGCAGAAGATACGAGCGCTGCCCGTTGAGATAGACCGAGTATCCGCCGACCTCGCTGATCGCTTCGGTGGCGCCAGCGAAGAGTTGCCGGTGATTGTCAACAAGATGGTGTGAACCAAAGATGCCGCCGTTTTCCTCGTCCGAGAAGAAGGCGACGATGAGTTCGCGTTCCGGCAGCTCACCGGCCTTCAGGATGTCGCCCAGCGCGGTGATAATCATCGCGTCCATGTTCTTCATGTCGACCGCGCCGCGGCCCCACAGGAGCCCGTCGCGAATCTCTCCCCCGAACGGATCGACGCTCCAGTTCGCTGGATCCGCTGGAACCACGTCAGTGTGACCGTGCACGACGAGCGCTGGTTTGTGCGGGTTGCGTCCTGGCACCCGAGCCACAACCGAGGTGCGCCCAGGGGCGGCATCGACGTAGTGAGTGGTGAGGCCCATGGCATCGAGGTGCGCTCCCAAGTACTCCGCGGCATCCGTTTCGCTGTTCGCCGTGCCCCCGCCGTAATTGCTCGTGTCGAAGCGGATCAGGTCGCGAGCGATGCGCGCGGTGTCCTCGAGCTCTGGCTCGTATTCCGGCAGCGCGATCATGGCTCCACGGTACCCGAGCCGGCTTGGCCAGCGGCCGGCTCGCTCGCCCGGCGCCGTCACAAAGGGTGCTATTCTCGTACGTCGGCGGTTCCCGCGAGGGAGTGGCCACTGCGCGCGGATGGCGGAAATGGCAGACGCGCTAGCTTGAGGTGCTAGTGCCCGTATAGGGCGTGGGGGTTCAAGTCCCCCTTCGCGCACGTTTGTCCTTTATCAGGACACGGAAAACCGTTGAGCCCCAAGGGTTCAGCGGTTTTCTGGCTTTCTCGCCTTGTGTGGCCTAAGCGCCTTCAGATGACGATGGGTCGCCGGATTCGGCATCCAGTTCTTTGCCTGCCCGTTTGTAGGCAGGGTCTCCATACGAGGCGGTGACCAGAATCGGGATGTGATCGGACGAGCCGCGAGCAAGGGTTTCGACTGACTCGACCGTAAAGCCCTGCGAGGTGACGAAGTCGAAGTGTCCGCGAAAGAAGCGGTAGGCGGTGTAGGTTCTGCGGTCGCTCAGTGACAGGTCGTAGCCGGACTTTTTCACCCGCTCGGTCAGGTCGTCCTTGAAGAGTGGGTAGTTGTAGTCACCGACCATGAGGATCGGAGCTCCGCCACCGAGCTCCTGTAGCAACCCGTGCGCGGCTTTGATCTGGGTGCGGCGCAGTGAGTTGAGGGCTGTCAGTGGGGCGGCATGGAACGAGGCGAGCACCAGTTCGTGACCCGAATCACGGTCGACCAGTTTGGAACCGACGAGTCGCTCAGGGGTCGGCGTGAAGATCAGGTCGTGCAGAGACTTCTTGAGCTGGAACGACTCGCTCGAGAGCTGTTCGAACCGCTCGCGGCGGTAATACACAGCGAGTCCGAGACGGTTGCGTTTCGTGGCATCCGCCAGATAGAGGTTGCCGATTTCAGCTGGGAGGTTCTCGGCGTACACCTCCTGCAGACACAGCGCGTCGAGCTCTGGCGTCTCGGCAAGTGCCGCAAGTTCCCCGATAGCACGGTGTTTGCGCAGGTTGTAGCTGATGACACGGATCACGTTGTGCTTGTCCTTGCTTCGGGGAGTGGTGCCAGCCTATGTGCCGTGGGACGCGTTCGGAGTCGAGAGGCGACGCGACAACAGACGATAGCCGACGCCGATCGCGAGCACGCCAAGCCCCACCGCGATGGCCACGAGTGGCAGGGTTGCGACGAGGGTGAGGCAGCCGAGCATCCCGATTACCGCGACGGCTAGCGGATAGCGGCGTTGCTCAGTGGGCTGGGTAAGTGCCGCGAGGTTGGCAATGAAGTAGTACAGCAACACTCCGAACGACGAGAAGCCGATCGCGCCGCGCACGTCGACGGTGGCCACCAACACACAGACCGCGACGCCCAGCGCGAGCTCGGCTCGATAGGGCACCTTGAAGCGCGGGTGCACGGCCGCGAACCACCCGGGTAGGTCGCGTTCTCGGGCCATCGCGAGGCTCGTGCGCCCGATGCCGGCCAAGAGTCCGAGCAACGCACCGAGGGATGCCGCGGCAGCGCCCACTCGAACGACCGGGTCTGCCCAGCCGAACCCCGCCGCCGCCGTTGTCGCTGCAAGCGGTGCGGAGGAAGCTGCAGTGCCATCCGGCCCGAGGGTGCCGAGGACGACGACCGCGATTGCAGCGTAGACGACAACGGTGATGCTGAGGGCCAGCAGGATCGCGCGCGGGATGGTGGTGGCCGGCTCGCGCACCTCCTCTCCCATGGTGGCGATGCGCGCGTAGCCCGCAAAGGCAAAGAAGAGGAGCCCGGCGGATTGCAGAATGCCATATGGGCCGGATGCGATGAGCGATTCAGCAAACGAGTTGGTGCCTGTTGCGCTGGTCGCGTCGCTGAACGCCGGCAGCCCGGTGCTCAGGCCTGCCGCAACCACGACCGCGAGCACGAGTAGCACGACGATCACGATGGCGCGGGTCGCTTGGGCGGTGCGGGTCACGCCGAACATATTGACGGCGACGAGCGCAATGACGGCGCCAACCGCGACCGGGCGCTCCCAGCCGGCCGGAGCGGCGTAGGCGGCGAAGGTCAGCGCCATCGCCGCGCAACTCGCGGTCTTGCCGATGACGAAGCTCCAGCCAGCGACGAAGCCCCACCATTCCCCCAGTCGCTCGCGTCCGTAGACGTACGTGCCGCCAGCGCGCGGGTACACCGCGGCGAGTTGCGCTGAGGATGCTGCGTTGCAGAACGCGACGATTGCCGCGACCGCGAGTCCGATCAGGAGTCCGTTGCCGGCCGCTTGCGCTGCGGGGCTGAACGCGGCGAATACGCCCGCGCCGATCATGGATCCAAGGCCGATCCACACCGCCGAACCGAGGCCCAAGGCGCGGGCGAGTTCGGGTCGTTGGGTCACCCGCGAACCTTAGCGCGCAAGCGTGAACTCAAACGAAACGCACGCGAGTCTGGATGCGAGTGCGCAGGTCAAAGAGCTGGTTCCCGCCGATCGCGGGCGCACCTGGGATGCCAGAGCGCAACAACGACGGGAGTGCCGACTGAGTTACCGCGAGTGCGACCGTGCCCCTCGCAGTGCCGAGTGGCAAAGTCGAACCTTCCATCGCGGCATCCGGCAACACGATTGCGAGCGCGCCGAACTTGACGCGCAACGCCCGCGCAACCGCCTTACTGCGTTGGCCGAGCACGTGCATGGGCCGGTCCCCCGCGACTGCCTCCCCAGCCAGATCGCCCTTGCGGGCCGTCACGGCTCCCCCGAAATCCTCCGACATGAGGGCGAAGAGGCCGGTCGGCCCAAGGACGACGTGGTCGAGTTTTTCTTTGGGGACGCCCGTGGCGACATCGTGCCAGATCGTGAACCCGATTCCGAGGCTCGAAAGTGTGCGCGCCGTCGCCTCTTCGGCGAGGGCATCCGCAAGGGTATGACGAATCTCGCGGGGGGCGTTGCGAACGAAGACCGGGTCGTACGGATCCTTGATCTCGGCGCCGCGGCCAGCCCACTCGCGCAACTGGGCAAGATACTGCTCACGTCGCCAACCACCGGGATACCCATAGGAACGCGCCTTCGGACGGGTGTCTTGCTGCGCGCGCCCACCCTGCGCCGTGAAGGTACCGTGTCCGGCCGCTTGCGCGCCGCCTTTGTATGCCGCGCGGCGGGCCGGAGTGCTGATCTGCTCCCACGCGTACTGCACTGCGTGAAAGCGCTGCGGATCGCCGCCGGTGTCAGGGTGCGTTTCGCGCAGAGCACGGCGGTACGCCTTGCGCAACTCGTCTTGGCTGGCGGATGCCGCAACCCTGAGCACCTCGAACGGGCTCGCCGACATCGGGCTCTGCGACATTGGGCCTTGCGGCATCGACTCACTCTCGGGTTGCGCCCCGCTTCGCGATGGCGACACTCAGGATATCCAACCGCGCTCGCGCGATTGCTGGCCATCCAAGGAATATCCTCAGCCTTGCGGGCGTAGGTTCACAGTGTGAATACTCTCACTGACATTCCCCTGACCACGATCGACGGCGCATCAACGAGCTTGGCTGAGTACTCCGGAAAGGTGTTGCTCATTGTGAATGTTGCCTCCCGCTGCGGCCTCGCCCCCCAGTACAAAACGTTAGAAGCGCTCCAAGAGAAGTACGGAGACCGTGGCTTCACGGTCCTCGGCTTTCCGAGCAACCAGTTTTTGCAGGAGCTAGGCTCGACCGATGCCATCAAGGAATACTGCTCGACGACGTGGGGCGTGACATTCCCGATGTTCGAGAAGGTGAAGCTCAACGGCAAGTCGGCGCATCCGCTCTATCAAGAACTGAAGAAGACCAAGGATGCCCGTGGCATCGCTGGCTGGGTCATGTACAACTTCGAGAAGTTTGTGATCACACCGTCTGGCGAGGTTCACCGTTTTCGGTCGAACGTTCAGCCAGACAATCTGGCAATCATTTCCTTGATCGAGGCGAACCTGCCCAACTGAAAGCGGCGCGCCTAGATTTGTTCAGATGCGACTCCTGCTGATTCGGCACGGCCAGACCTCCGCGAATGTGCTCGGCACCCTCGACACGGCAGGGCCGGGTCCGTCGCTGACGGTCCTCGGTGAGCGTCAGGCGGCCGAAGTGCCCCAGGCTCTCGCGGGTGTCGAGATCGACGCAATCTTCGTGAGTACGCTCGTGAGAACTAGCGAGACGGCAGTTCCGTTGGCTCGCGATCGGGGTCTGGCGGTGATCGAGCTGCCGGGCATCCACGAGATCGAAGCCGGCGAGCTTGAGGGTCGCGCCGACGGCGAGTCTGCGAAGCGCTATCTGGAAACCGTGTTCGCGTGGGGGCAGGGACAGCTGCAGGGCTCCATACCGGGCGCGACAAACGGTCACGACTTTTTCGCGCGCTTCGACGCTTCGATCGCTGATGCCGCGGCGATCGTCGAAACGCTGGCTGGCAACGCGGGAACGGCTGTCGTTTTCAGCCACGGCGCCGCGATTCGAGTCTGGGTTGCCGGCCGCGCCACCAACATCCCGATGATGTTCGCCGGAAGCCACCACCTCGACAACACCGGCATCGTCGAACTCGACGGCTCGTTAGAAACCGGTTGGAGCCTTACGCACTGGCAGGGTACTCCAGTCGGCGGTGAAGACCTGGCGGATGCCACGGCCGAAGACCCCACCGGCGAGACACTCGCCGAGGCTCGCGCTGATGATGATGCTGGCGATCGTTTCGCCCGGTAGCTTCGCCCCCAGCGCGCCATGATCGGTTGCGCGTGGTCGAATATTGGGGCTTGCGTCTGACGCGAGTGGAACGTACCCCATGAGCATCATCGCCGACCAGAATCGCGCCGCCGGGGTCGAGCCGAGCCTCCTGAACCAAGTGATGGCCGCGACCGGAGTGCTCGCACTCGTGCTCATGGCAGTGCATCTGCTGTGGGCCATCGTGGTGCTCGTGCGCGACCGTGACACCGAGAAGCGGCGCTTTCACCGCTTCTCGGTAGTCGTGTGGGCGATCTGGCTGGTGCCATACCTGACCGGCGCTCTGGGCTCTGGTCTCGGGTAGCCGGTGTTCGGTACCTCGCCTGACGTCGGCGTTCCCTACTGAGTATCCGGGAGCAGCTGAGTAGTTCTAACCCCGCGCGTGCTGAAGAGCCGAGAGGTATTCGAAGCTGCGCTGCGCGAGCGCGTCCTGGCTCGAGGCGAGAGGCCGCCAGATCGAGGCCGCGGTCGCGATCGTGTCGTTCTCGCCCGTGAAGCTCTCGAGATTGAGCGCTCCCGAATAGCCGACGTCGTCAAGGGCATCAAGGAAGGCCCTCCAGTCGATGTGGTCATCGCCAACGGCGCCGCGGTCGTTTCCGCACACCTGCACGTGCACGAGATGCTCGCCGGCGGTGCGAATCGCATCGTAGGGCTTCTTCTCCTCGATGTTAAGGTGGTAGCTGTCGAGGGCGAGTCCGAGTGCTGGCCCAAGCAGGGGCTCGAGCGCGTCGAGTCCTTGCTCCACGGTGTTGACGATGGATGTCTCGTAGCGGTTTAGGGGTTCGATGCCGAGCGTGATTCCCGCTTCACCGGCCGCGTCGACCAAGGGGGCAAGGGACTCGCGCAACTCGCGGATCACGGCGGTGCGGTCGTCCGGGCTCATGCGCCAGGTGCGACCGGTCTCGGCATAAAAGGGTCCCGCGACGATTTTCGCATCGAGCACGCTTGCCACGCGAATGCATTCGCGGAGGTAGTCCTGAGTCGCGGCGATCTGCGCGGCCGGAGCCGACACGAGGTTACGGCCGCCCCCCATGGCTCCCACAACGAAGGGCGTGAGGGCGTGCTTCGCGAGCACATCCACGGCTCGTGCAGGGTCCCAGTCACCGGAAGTCTCGACCGGTAGCTCGAGTGCTCTGTAGCCGATCACCGCCGCCTTGCGGGCGAGATCCGAAAGTGCGTCGTCGTTGAGCGGGGATGTCCAGACCCAGGTGTTCACACCGAGAAGTCGCTTCATGCTCTCTCCTCAAAAACCCATGCGGCGGGGGAAGCCCTGTCGAGCCTCCCCCGCCGGTGGTCACTGCTTTGTTAGGAGCAGGTTACGGGACGATGCGTTGTTGCCAGACTTCGGGGTAGCCCGGCAGGTCTTCGCCACCGAAGGTGGCGTAGTGACCGTCGGGCATGCCCTCGTTCACGGTGAGAACGGCGTCGAGCTCGGAAGCCGTGATTGGCTTCTGTGGCAGGATCCATTCCTTTGGCACTTCCTCGCCTGCAAAGATTTTCTGCACGGCAAGCAGAGCGGTACGCCACTGGAAGTTCGAGTACACGGGAGCAAGGCCCGTGATGCCCGTGGACTGCCACTTCTTGAGGAACGCGATCTGGTCCTCACCCGTCATGACGGGGTAGTCGACACCGGCGTCCTCGAACGCTTCGAGGGCGGCAACGCCACCATCACCAGCGTCCATCCAGACTCCCTTGACATCTCCCTTGGCGAGCTCGTCCGAGATGATCTTCTTGATCTCGGCCGGGTCAGCACCGGTGAAGTAGTCAACCGCCTCGATGCCAGCTTCCTCGAAGAGCTTCTTGGCGGCAGCCCAGCGAGTCTCCAGCACGTCGACACCCGGGAGGATGCGAAGTGCTACGACCTTGTCGCCCGGCTCAAGGTTGCCGATCAGGAACTCGGCCGTGTCGATGCCCCACGCGAAGCCACCGATTGGGTGGATGAACGTGACGGGGCAGTCCGTGAGCACACCGCGGTCGAAGACGATGACCGGCTTGCCCGTGGCACACGCGCGTTCCACCGCCGGCGTCATCGCAGCGGTCGAGTTCGGTGAGATCAAGAACAGGTCACAGTTGCCGTCTTCGATGAAAAAGTCGATGTCGGCGATCTGAGTGTCATCGGAGTCCTGTGCGTCGCGGGTTTCCATCTCAGAGATGGCTCCCGAATCCTGCAGAACCTTCAACTGCTGGTTCATGGTGATCCAGCCCGTTACACGCCACGGATTGGAGATCGACGCGTTCGCGAAGCAGACCTTCTTAGCGCCTGGAGAAGCGAAGGCACTGGTGTCGGTGAACTCAGCGTTGATGTATTGCAGCCAGGGTTGTCCTTCCGGGCCTTCCGGCGTGACGCCACGCTCGGCGTCTTGTTTGTCGAAGACTGCCTGGTCGAACCAGTTAATCTCCTCCGTCGGTGGGGGATCATTCGTGGGAGTAGTCACCGACGGATCGGTGGTACACCCGGCCAGTGCAACAACCGCGGCAATACCGACGATCGCTGCGGCCGTGTTAATGCTGCGTCGCATTAGTCAACCTCCATGGTTCTGTTGTGTATGTGCAGATTGGGCCGGGTCCCCATCAGGGTCCGGCTCCTTCCCCGATATCGGAGAAGCTTGTGGGGTGCGCGTTTTGCGACGTGCACGGAAAGCGACCGCGGAGTAGGCGACCGCGGCGATGATGATTACGCCTTGAATGGTGTCGCGCCAGGTGGATGGCACGTCCGCGAAGTTGAGGAGTGTGAAGAGGGCCTCAAGCGCAAACGCGCCAGCGACCGCGGCGACAACCCATCCGCGACCGCCGCCGAGGACAACTCCGCCCAGCACGACGGCGGTAATGGCGATGAACTCGTATCCACGACCGACGGAAGGGTGCACTCCCGCATAGCCAACCAGCAGCACCCCCGCGACCGTCGAGCACAGCGCGGAGATGATGAACGCGCGGGTCTTGACCCACCACACACGCACACCGGAGAACTGCTGGGTGGTGACGTTGTCCCCGACCGCGATCAGCGTCTTGCCGAACGGCGACTTCGAGATCCAAATGGCTACGACGAGTGCAATCGCCAGAACGATAACCGCCCAGGGAATGATGTCAAACACCGGCACGCCTCGGATGCCGCCGCGTCCGATTTCTCGGAAACCATCTGCGGGGTTGCCCGATGCTGATCCACCGGTGACGTAGAAGACGCCGCCGAGCAGCGCCAGCATCATGCCGAGTGTGACGATGAAGGAGGGCACACCTAGCAGGGTCGTGACTAGGCCGTTGACCAAGCCGACCACAATGCCGAAGGCGATCATGAGCAGAAGTACCGGCACGCTCTTGGACTCGTCTTGCCCGATGAGGTTGCCCGCGATGACAACCTGCGCGGTAATTACGGAGCCCATGGAGAGATCAAACTCACCCGACACGATCACAAAATACTGACCGATGGCAACGAGTGCGATGGGGGAAACGCGCTGGATGAAACGGATGAACTGACTGGGGTCCGCAAAGTTCGGGTTGAGCACCGTAACCGACACGAGCAGGACCGCTAGGAGAAGGAACACAGCACCGCGCGGACTGATCAGCACCCGAATCGCGCCCAGTGCTCTTGAGCCGAACGTGGGAGAGGTGGTCGTGAGGCTCATCGCTTGACCTCTTTCGTTGCGAAGCGCGTTCGTCGGCGTTCGAGACCGCGCCCCGTGTAGATGGCCACCGCCGCCACGATGACGACACCGCGCACGACATCCTTGAGGAACGGGTTGAACTGGATCGCGCTCATCACACTGTCGAGCACAGCAAAAATCGCGACACCGCCGATGGTTCCCCAAATCGATCCGCGCCCACCACCTAGGAGTGTGCCGCCAAGAACGACAGCCGCAATCGATAGCAGGTCGTAGCCGCCTTGGCTGCCCACGGTCGGCGATCCAACACCGAGACGGCTTGCCAGCAGCAGACCTGCGAGCCCCGCCATGACAGAGCAAATGACGTGCGCGAAGATCACCGGTCGCGCGGTTCGCAGTCCCGACAGTCGGCTCACCTCAACAGATCCGCCCACCGCGTAAATGTGATGGCCGGTGCGGGTCTTCTTGAGGAAGAGAAACACGACCGTCGCGAGGGCGAGCATGATGATGGTCGAAATCGGCACAGGGCCGATACCGGTGGCGCCGATGAACTGGAATTCGGCGGGCACGCTTCCCGCGCTGCCTTGATAGTTGGTGTCGAGGTACCCCTTCACGATGAGCCCAACACCCAGCGTTGCAATAAACCCGTTGACCTTCAGCTTGGTCACCACCAGCCCATTCGCAAGGCCCACAACCGCAGCGAAGGCGAGTGCGAACAACACGCCCTGCGCGATGTTGTTTGGGTTTCCGCGCATCGTCTCTGCCGCGATGAGGCTCGAGAGGCTGATGACGTAAGGCACCGAGAGATCCAGCGAACCCGTAAGAATGACCACTGTCTGTCCCACAGCCACAAGGCCCAGCACGCTCATTCCCGTGAGGATGTCGCGGATACTGCCCAGGCTGAAAAAGTTGCGACCAACGGTGTTGACCAGGATCGCTCCGATGACAATGACGACGACGAGCGCGATGTAGACAATTACGGTCGAGTCGAGGCGGACTCGACGACGAGGGCGGGTGGTGGTTGTGGTCGTCACGCGGCATCCTCGCGCGAGCCCGCGATCGTTCCGGTCGCTGCCGCGAGAATGGCTTCTTCGGAAGATCCGGGCTCAAGTTCTGCCGCGATCCGGCCGCCATGCATGACCAAAATCCGGTCAGACATGCCAATGATCTCGGGCAGTTCGGAGGACACCATGAGGATCGCCACGCCCTGATTCGCAAGCTCCCGCATGAGTTGATACACCGCGACCTTGGCACCGACATCGATGCCGCGTGTTGGCTCATCCAGCAGAACGACACGTGGTTTCGTTGCCAGCCACTTCGTCAACACGACTTTCTGCTGATTGCCGCCGGAGAGGAACTGGACCTCCTGGTCGAGCCCACGAAAGGACACCTCAAGAGAGGATAGAATTCCCGGCGCCTCCCGGCGTACGGTTCGTGTGCGTGATGCGAACACGCCACGAATAACCAGCAATGTGTTGTCGATGACCGACTGCTGCAGCGCCAGTCCCTGAGCCTTGCGATCCTCAGTAATGAGCGCAATTCCCTCCTTAACCGCGCGACGGGCGCTGCGCAGCCGCACGGGTCTGCCGTCGAGGGTCACCGTTCCGCGGGTGAAGGGCACGGCCCCGAAAATCGCCTCGGCAAGCTCAGTGCGTCCAGCACCCTGCAGGCCGGCTACTCCGACGATCTCCCCCGCACGTACCTCAAGGTCGATGCCGTCGACGTAACCGTTGCCGCCACCGGAGATCGTGAGCCGAGCATCCCCCACCGTCGTTGTCCCAAGGGCGGGAGGAAAGTAGGTCGAGATGGCGCGACCGACCATCATGCGCACGAGGCTGTCGTGGGTGACTTCACTCGTCGGTCCCGACCACACCAGTGCGCCGTCCTTGAGCACGGTGAGGGTGTCACACAGGTCAAAGACCTCCTTGAGACGGTGCGACACGTAGAGAATAGCGACGCCACGCGCCTTGAGTCGCCCGATAATCGAATGAAGCAACTCAACCTCGTGGTCGGCGAGGGCCGCGGTGGGCTCATCCATCTGGATGACGCGAGCATCAAAGGACAACGCCTTCGTGATCTCGACGATTTGCTGCTCGGCGACGGAGAGACTGGCGACGCGCGCGTTTGAATCGATGAAGTCGATGCCGAGCTCGCCCAGCAGCGAAGCCGTTGCATTTGCCATTCCTCGGGTATCGACAAAGCCAGCCCTGCGGGGCTCGCGACCGAGAAAAATATTCTCCGCGACAGTGCGCTCTGGTAAGAGATTGAACTCCTGAAACACCGTCGCCAACCCCGCCCGCATCGCCTGAATCGGATGAGTGAAGTCGACCTCCGCGCCATCAAAAAGCACCTGACCGGCATCCCGCTGGTAGACGCCCGCAAGTATTTTCATGAGCGTCGACTTGCCCGCGCCATTCTCACCAACGAGTGCATGCACGGAGCCCGCAGCCAACTCAAGAGACACATCGCGCAACACCTCGACCCCATAGAACGATTTCGACATCCCGCGTGCTTCAAGAATGGGCGCGGTCATGCGATCTCCGGCGGCGCGGGGTGGCGAATCGTCATTGATCAATCTCCGTGGCTTGATGGTTTGGAGAATTTTTACTACACGTAGGCTACCCAGCGTGGCCGTTCAGGTCAAGCGCGTTGCCAAGTTGTGACCCAAGAACGCTGATATTACGGGAATTTTTACCCGCGATGGTCGACGCTGAATTGCGCCTTGAGCGCTGTATGTGTAGTTTATCTACAGTAGTGTTTGCTCGAGTGTCAAAGGAGTTGCTCGTGACCGAACGTTTTGCGGGCCGGAGGGTTGCCGTCATTGGTGCAGCCGGCGGGATCGGTGCCTTCATCTGCGAGTCTCTCCACCGTCAAGGAGCCACCGTTTACGCACTTGACGTGCGAGTTCCGGCGGGCTTAGACCCAGCGGTCCTTCCCTTTCAAGTCGACGTCAGCTCCGAGGAGTCAGTCGCCGCGAGGGTGGCCGAGCTGTACGCGATCGGGGACGGGCCAATCGATCTCGTCAATAGCGCGGGAGTCGTCGAGAACGACGTCGCCGCGGACGAGATGCCGATGGCCGAGTACGACCGAGTCATGGGTATCAATCTTCGCGGAGTTTTCCTCGCCTGCCGGGACTTCGGCCGTGAACTGCTCGAGCGAGGAGGCGGTGCGATCGTCAACGTCGCCTCGATGTCTGGCAACCACGTCGTCAACCATCCACAGAAGCAAAGCGTCTACAACACATCCAAGGCCGGTGTCGCCGCTCTCACACGCTCTCTTGCCGTCGAATGGGGAGCTCGTGGCGTGCGCGTGAACTGTGTCTCTCCCGGCTACGTCGATACCCCGCTCAATGCACTGAAAAGACATCTGCACGAGGGATGGATCGAGGGAACGGTTGTCGGGCGCTTCGCGACGCTGGCTGAGGTCTCTGGCGCCGTCGAGTACCTGCTCAGCGACGAGGCCGCTTACTGCTGTGGAACCGAACTGCTCATCGACGGTGGCTCGTCGCTGCGATGATCATCTCTCATGACCTCGGCACGACCGGCAACAAGGCGACCCTCGTCGACGAGACGGGAGAGGTGGTCTCTGCCGTGACGGTCAGCTACGACACGAACTTCGCCCAGGGTGGCAAGGCCGAGCAAAATCCCCTGGAATGGTGGCGTGCGCTGTGCGAGGCAACCCGCCAACTGCTCAGCGAGCATCCTGACGCACACATCGCAGGCGTGTGCTTCTCCGGACAGATGATGGGTGCGGTCCTCCTCGACGGGTCGGGCGAACCCGTGCGCCCTGCCATCATTTGGGCCGACACCCGATCGACCCCGCAGGCCGCCCAGCTCATCGAGCGCGTCGGGATGGAGCGCGGCTACGCCATCACGGGGCACCGCCTGAACGCCACCTACTCGCTCTCGAAGGTCATGTGGGTGCGCGACAACGACCCCGACGCGTTCGCGCGCTCCCGGCACGTCATGTGCGCCAAGGACTACGTCGCCTACCGCCTCACAGGAGTGATGGCCACCGACCCCTCGGATGCGAGCGGCACGAACGCGTATGACCAGGCCTCAGGTGCATGGTCGGATGAGCTGCTGGAGGCTGCAGGCATCGGTGACCTGTTCACCGAGATTGTGCCTTCGACGCACATCATCGGAACAGTGACGGCGGATGCCGCCACCGCCACGGGTCTGCCCGCGGGCACACCCGTCGTGATGGGGGGAGGCGATGGGCCGATGGCGGCGCTCGGCTGCGGAATCGTGAGCGCCGAGTCCGGTGCCTATGCCTACCTCGGTTCGTCATCATGGGTGTCGTTTGCTGCGGACGCACCCCTGCATGATCCGCTCATGCGGACGATGACCTTCAACCACGTCATTCCGGGCAAGTACGTGCCAACCGCGACGATGCAGGCGGGGGGTGCCTCGGTGCAGTGGATCGTCGAGGCGCTCGAGCCCGGTGACAGCACTGCCTACGGCACGCTCCTGGATGCCGCCGCGTCAGCGTCGGCGTCGGTGGACGACCTTTACTTTCTCCCGCACCTGCTCGGCGAGCGCTCGCCGTACTGGAACCCGCGCGCGCGAGCCGCCTTCATCGGACTCGCCCGCCACCACGACCGGGTGAATCTCGTGCGAGCAGTCGTCGAGGGAGTCGCCTTCAATCTGTACACGGGACTCGAAGCGTTCACGTCTACGGGTGCCCGCATTGACAGTATCGACGCCATCGGTGGTGCTGCTAACTCGGCACCGCTCCTGCAGGTCTTCTCGGACGTGTGGGGGCTGCCGATCCGCAGGCGCGCACTCGTCGACGAGGCAACCTCCCTCGGTGCGGCGGTCGTGGGTGGCGTCGCGGTCGGTCTCTTCGATGACTTCGCTATCGCAGGACGAATGTCCGATCTTCGTGGGGAGTTCACACCCGACACTGTGGCGCACCAGAAGTACGTTGCCTCTCACGCCCGATTCCTCGATGCCTATCTGCGCATCGAACCGTGGTTCGAGGGGGCACCGTGAGCGAACCGATCAGGCTCGAACCGGATGCCCTGCTCGGGCTTCTCGCCGGCAGCACTACTCGCTATGAGAAGCGCCTCAATGAGCTCGAGGGGCTGTACCGGGATGACGTGGCATTCCGCGCGGCGCTCGAATCCGACGATGGCGAGCCGGTCTACTGGGTCGTGGCGTCAACGCCCGACGATGAGGCGGGCGCACTCACGATCGGCATGAGTGTTCTGCGACCGGGCCGGATCGGCGACGAGTTCGCGATGACTCGGGGGCATATCCACGTGCATCACTCCGCTGCGGAGCTCTACTACGGTCTCGCGGGCCGGGGCGTCATGCTGATGGAGACGACCGACGGGCGTTCAAGCGCCATCGAGATCACTCCCGGGGTCGCGGTTCACGTTCCAGGCCACTGGATCCACCGCAGCATCAATGTCGGCGATGAGCCGTTCACGACTCTCTTCTGTTACCCCAGCGATGCTGGGCAGGACTATCGCATCATTGGCGACGCGGACGGCATGGCGAGCATCGTCGTCACCTCCGGGTCCGATCAGGGCTGGGAACTGCGCGACAACCCTGACCATCGGCCGTATGGGGGCGTCCCACGATGAGCTTCCCAACGATGAGCCACGAAACCCTTCGTCCCGCCGCGACACCCACGGTCTACTTCATCGGTGTGACGACAGGATCATCCTCGATTCAGAGGGTGTTCCCCGTGTGGGCGGATCAGCTCGGAATCACTGGTGCCCGCCTGCAAGGGATCGACCTGCCGCTCCACGCCCCTGCTGAGCACTACCGCACCGTGGTCGAGTTCATTAAGCGTGACCCGCTGAGCCTTGGCGCACTCGTGACGACTCACAAGATCGACCTGTTCCGAGCTGCATCCGATCTTTTCGACCACATCGACCCCTTCGCCATCATGATGGGTGAGACGAGCTGCCTCTCGAAGACGGAGGCGGGACTCGCGTGTCACGCGAAAGATCCGATCTCAAGCGGTCTCGCTCTCGACGCCTTCGTTCCCGAGGGCTACTGGGAGCGCACCAGCGCTCAAGCGCTCTGCATCGGCGCGGGTGGATCCACGATCGCCATCACGTGGTACCTGAGCCAGCTTTCCAAGGCCAACGACCGCCCCAGCTCGATCGTGGTAAGCAATCGGTCCCAACCCCGACTGGACCACCTGCGCGAGATCCACGAGGGACTGGAAACCAAGACACCCTTCGAATACGTGCTCGCCCTGGATCCATGGGACAATGACCGCATCGTCACGTCGCTGGCCCCCGGTTCTCTCGTCATCAACGCCACGGGGCTCGGCAAGGATGCCCCTGGATCCCCGATCACTGATGCGGCGGTGCTCCCCAAGAATGGGCTGGTGTGGGAACTCAATTACCGCGGTGACCTCATGTTCCTTGAGCAGGCTCGGGCCCAGCGCGACCGCCTCGCCCACATCGAGGATGGCTGGATATACTTCCTGCACGGCTGGACTCAGGTCATCGGTGAGGTCTTCAACGTGGCCATCCCCGCCTTCGGTCCCTCATTCGACGAGCTCTCCCGCTCTGCGAGAGCCGCGCGGTGATGGGGCGGCACGAGGCCGGGCCCGCAGAGCGATGAGGCGGAGTATGGCTGGCGAAACCGACTTCAAGTCCACGGTGCTCGAGACGATTGCGGCGCGTCGAGACGAGCTTCGCGCAAGCGAGCGCGCTGTGGCCGACCTGATCCTCGCCGACCCCGTGCGCGCGATGGACTTTAACATGGCGGGCCTCGCGGATGCCGCGGGTGTCAGCGAGCCGACCGTCATGCGGTTTTGCAGCGCGATCGGTTTCGATGGCTTCCGCTCGTTCAAGATCACGCTCGCGCAGACGATCGCGCTCGGGCTGCCCGTTACGCTGTCCGCGATCCATCACGACGACAGCACCGACGACCTCACAGAGAAGATCTTTAGCCATACGATCTCGAGCTTGGATCGTGCCCGGCGCAACCTCGACACCTCCTCGATCACCAAGGCCGTTGACCTGCTCGCGGACGCGGCTGAGATCATCTTCGTGGGCGCGGGTGCTTCGGGAATCGTCGCGCAGGATGCCCAGCAGAAGTTCCCTCTCTTCGGAGTTCCTTGCCAGGCACCTCCGGACTACCACCAGCAGTTCATCGCGGCGTCCATGAGCGATGCGACGACCGTGACGGTCGCGATCTCGAACACGGGACGGACACAGACCACCTTCCGTGTCGCCGAAGCTGCAAAACAAGCTGGCAGTCACGTCATCTCGATCACGGGCGACGACGGACCACTGTCCGAACTCGCGGACCTCGACATCCGTGCGAGTACCTTCGAAGACACCGACTACTACACCCCCACCGTCTCGCGTCTGGCGGCGCTCGTCATCGTTGACATCCTTGCGACTGGTGTCGCGATGCGTCGCGGTTCGGTGGCGTTGGATCGAATCCGTGTGATGAAGGAGAAGCTCGCGCAGATGCGCGGCTGACTCGACTATGGCCTTCACGATTACCGCGACTGCGTTCAGTTCCTGCCCCGCGTTGTTGATCGAGGGAGGTGCGGCCCGGGTTGTTGTTTCCCTGCGTGGCGTGACCGTGCTCTCCTGGACCGTCGACGGGGTCGAACTCATTGACGGCTACGCCGACGAGGTCGAGTTTGCCGACCAGGCAGGCATGCGCAGCGCCATGATGATCCCGTTTTCCAACCGGGTCCTTCACGGGCTGTACACCTTCGACGGCATCGAGCACGACTTCAACGAGGGCGACCTCGAGCACAACGGCGAGACCGTGCTTCATGGCATGCTGCGGTCGGTCGTCTTTGCTATTACCGAGACGGCTGTCGGTGAGGCCTCCGCCATTGTTCGCTTCGTAAGTCGCGCGCTGCGGCCTGGCACCTTTCCCGGCTATCCATTCTCCGTCGATGTCGCGATTGATCTCACTGTTACAGAAACGGGGCTCGAGTTCGTCGTCACGGGTTCCAACACGGGCGACACCGCTGCACCCTTCGCAACGGGATGGCACCCCTATTTCACTATCGGGACCGCGCCCATCGAGGAGCTTGTCGTCTCGATTCCCGCAGAGACGAGGATCGTTCCGGATGACGCTCTCATCCCACTCAAGGGTGACGCCGCCCGTGAGCCGGTGTCGGGCGACCGGGACTTTCGCGCTCCGCGCGCTGTCGGCGACCACGTGCTCGACGTGGCCTTCGCTGACCTTCTCGTCGACGTAGACGGCCTTGCCCACTCCACGATCACTGACCCCGCGAGCGGGCACGGGATCGATGTCTGGCAGGAGCGTGGTCTGATGCACGTTTTCACCTCAGACACAGTTACCAGGCCGCGGAAGTCCCTTGCCATGGAGCCCGTCGAGGTCATGACGAACGCGGTCAACCGACCGGAGCAGGCCGACGCAATTCGACTCGAACCAGGCGAAAGCCGCGGCTTTCGCTTCGGTGCCACTTCAACCCGGGAGCCCACATGACCATGAGCCCGACCGACCGACGCGTCGCGCCACACCTCCTCCCCATCTACCTCGAGAGCCACCCGACAGAC
>Ga0163151_10001647_pt1 | contig 36976 bp, 34 predicted proteins | sample OliLakLV19MP5IB2_FD_145596 | JGI IMG/M metagenome (GOLD analysis project Ga0163151, IMG submission 145596) | Freshwater microbial mat bacterial communities from Lake Vanda, McMurdo Dry Valleys, Antarctica - Oligotrophic Lake LV.19.MP5.IB-2 | ecosystem: Environmental > Aquatic > Freshwater >... | reverse complement strand
CCATCTACATCGCCAATGGCAAGCCCATACCCGATTGAAACATTAGCATCAATTACTTGTGTTTCAAATTTCGGATCAGCTGGAGAATTTAAAATTGAATAAAGTAAGAAAAGGATGAAAGATGGATGTGCCATAACCGTGCAGTTAACGTAAGATAAATTTAACAGTTAAATACCGGTAACCCAACCAATTACTTTTTTATGGTCTGATTTAAGCACAATATCTTTTTTAATTTGGAGGTACCGACCTCAATAGTAAGGTTGTCCGCTTTATGGAAAAACTGTTCGCCAGTGAACATTCCAAACAATCCCATCCTTCCAATTTGCTTTGATTTTACGTTTTACCGTTTGGCACAGTAATTAATACTACAAATAGGAATTAATTATTAATCGTTGCCACGAAGGCACTATAACACGAAGAAATAATAAAAAAATACTTTGTGGCTTAGAGTCTTAGTGGCGAAATACATTTCAACTATGAAAAAATATCAACTGGGTGAATTTGAAGAAGTAGTTATGCTTACGGTAGGTGTTTTATATAAAGACGCCTATGGAGTTTCAATCAAAAAAGAAATTGAGTCGCGCCTATCACGCTCGGTAAGTGTGGGTGCGCTTCAAACCGCCTTAAAACGATTGGAAGATAAGGGCTATTTAAAATCTTTTGAAGGTGAGGCCACCGAAGAACGAGCCGGTCGCCCTAAAAAATATTTTCAGATAACAGCCTTAGGGAAAAAGGCGATGGAGTATTCAAAGAGTACCAGGGATGAGTTGTGGAGTGCGATACCGAAGGTGGCCTGGAAATTCATGAGTCCGCAGACCACTGCTGACAGTCGACCGTGGTTAGTGGACGAAAAAATATGGAATTAAAAAATAACGTTCCTCCCCAACTCCCCCTCCGCTTCTTCCGATGGTTCTGCCATCCGAAGTTGTTGAAGTACATAGAGGGTGATTTGATTGAGTTGTATGAGGAACGAGGGAAAGAAAAGGGAAAGCGAAAAGCGGATATAAAATTTTTAGGTGATGTGTTATTGCTATTCAGGCCAAGCATCATTAGGCCAATAGAGGGATACGAACAATTAAACAATTACGGTATGTATAAAAGTTACTTCAAAATCAGCTGGCGCAATTTGTTAAGAAACAAAGGCTTGTTTGCCATAAACATTTCAGGGCTTGCCATCGGCATTGCCACCTGCCTTCTGATTATGATGTTTGTTGCGGACGAATTAAGTTTCGATCGCTTCAATAAAAAAGCCGATCAGATTGTTCGCGTTGTTCTAAAGGGAAAGGTAAATGGTGAAATTATTAAGGAGGCCGTAACTGCAGCGCCCGTTGCCGCCACATTAAAAAACGAATTCCCGGAAGTGCTTGAAGCTACGCGCTTGAGAAGAGTAGGTACACCGAAGATAAGCTATCAGAACAATACCTTTAGAAACAGCCAAGCCGCTTTTGTTGATCCAAATTTCTTTAGCGTATTCACACTACCTTTCATTCAAGGTGATGCGAAAACCGCTTTGCTCCTGCCTAACTCAATCGTAATTACGAAAGAGCAAGCAGAAAAATATTTTGGAACGGAAGATCCTATTAATAAACTTCTGGAATTTAAAGATGTAAAGGAGCAGTATAAAGTAACAGGCGTAATCGAAAACGTACCAGCCAACTCACATTTCCATTTCGATCTCTTCGCATCCATGGAAGGATTGGCGCACTCAAAAGAAGATAAATGGCTGGAGTCAAATTATTTTACTTATCTGGTTCTTGCTGAAGGAACTGACATCAAAGCGTTTGAAGCAAAAATGCCAGCCATCATTAAAAAATATATGGGGCCGCAAGTTGCTCAGCTAGGAATGACCTTTGAAAAATTTCAGGAAAGCGGAAACAAAATTGGACTTTTTATACAATCCCTTACAGACATTCACCTGTTTTCCGATTTTGTTGGCTCAAGTGAATTGGAACCTGGAGGTGATATCAATTCCATTTACATTTTTGGAGCCGTGGCACTCTTCATGCTGCTTATTGCCTGTATCAATTTCATGAATCTATCAACAGCCGGAGCAACCAAGCGCAGCAAAGAAGTGGGCGTAAAGAAAGTGTTGGGTTCCCGAAAAAATCAATTAGTACACCAATTTCTAATCGAGTCTTTCATCTCTACCGCTGTCGCGATGATCTTAGGTGTATTGATTGTAACCGTTTCCTTAACACTATTCAATCAACTTTCAGGTAAAGCACTAGAAGCAGCATTTCTCTTAAATCCCAAAGTACTAGGGGCACTTTTAGCATTAGGTATCTTCATCAGTTTGTTAGCGGGCAGCTATCCGGCATTCTTTCTTTCATCGATCAAACCTATTGCAGCTCTTAAAAATAGATTCTCTAACGGGGGTAAGAGCAAAGGTATCCGAAGTATTCTTGTTGTTTTTCAATTTGTAATTTCAGCCACACTCATTCTGGCAATCATTATCGTAAGTCAACAAATGAGTTACATCCAGGATAAAAATATTGGTTACAATCGCGATCAACGAATTGTACTTAGAGAATCATACTTGTTAGGTAAGAATGAAAACGCATTTAAGAATCAGCTCTTAGCTGATCCGCGGATTGAAAGCGTAACGATGTCTGCATTCATTCCTGCGGGCCCCACCGACAATAATATGACCGGTGTTTGGGTCGGTGATACTAAAGAAGACTTCAGAAGGACGGTTATTTATGGAATTGACCCGAGCTATATCCCAACCATGGGTATGCAATTAGTTACAGGAAGAAATTTTTCGGAGGGTTCCGAAAGTGAGAATGATAAAGTTATTGTTAACGAAGCCTTTGTTAAAGCTTTCTCGCTGGAAGGAAATCCGTTAGGTCAATCAATTAATCAAAGAACCGATAACGAAGGCAGCTATAGTTCCTTAACCATAGTAGGAGTTATTAAAGATTTTCATTTCCGATCGCTACACGAACCGATTGCTCCCTTGATGATGCGAAATGATCCGTATGGCGGTTTGATTATAAAATCAAAAACCAATGAAATGGCTGACCTTATTGAAAGTATCCACGCAAAGTGGCAGGCTTTTAATGTTGAGGAACCATTCACTTACGCGTTACTCGATGAATTATATAACGAGACGTATTTAGCAGAACAAAACATGGGAACAATACTAAAGATTTTTGGTTTACTCACCATTTTTGTGGCGTGCCTTGGCCTGTTTGGATTAGTCACATTCACTGCCGAGCAGCGAGTAAAAGAAATTGGCGTTCGGAAAGTTTTAGGCGCAAATGTTTTTCAAATAGTTTCTATACTCTCGAAAGACCTAATGGTATTGGTGGCTATCTCATTCATCATCGCCTTCCCGCTTGGGTTTTATTTAATGGACAAATGGCTTCAAGGCTTTGCTTATAAGATTGACATCAACTGGTGGGTTTATATTGTTACTGGATTAAGTACGTTGCTGATTGCACTTTTCACCGTGAGTTTTAAAACAGTGAAGGCTGCGCTGGCTAATCCGGTTGATTCGTTGCGCTCTGAGTAGTCCACAGACCACGGTCGACTGTGGTCTGTGGATAAATTTTTAAATTAATCTTCGATTGAAAAAGTATACTCCGCCCAAAGCAGCCCTCCGCTTCTTCCGCTGGTTCTGTCATCCGAAGTTGAGAGATTCAATTGAAGGGGATTTGATGGAGTTGTATGAAGAACAAGTAAATGAATGTGGAAAACGAAAAGCAGATAGAGAATTTATGATCGATGTACTGCTAATTTTTAGGCCCGGTATTATAAAAGCAAAAAAAGAAACTCAAAATATAAACACCTACGGTATGTATAAAAGTTATTTAAAAATCGGATGGCGCAACTTAGTAAAGAACAAAGGCTATTCATTTATTAATATCGGTGGCCTCGCTATGGGCATGGCTGTAGCAGTGCTCATTAGTCTTTGGGTTTATGACGAACTGTCTTTTAATAAATATCATGAAAACCATGGGACTCTTGCGCAAGTTTACCGCTCCCAAATCTGGGGTGGAGAACGAGAAGCTAATACCTCCCTTGTGACCGGTTTGGGCACGCTACTAAAAACAGACCCGTTGGTTATTCACGCGCTAATCTGATTTGCATGCGAACTGCTTCCCCTGAATATAAAGGCCAGTATCACGCGTTGCGAAATGAACTTAAAAATACAGGAGTCGTAGAAGAAATCGCAGAAGCCAACTACTCTATAATATATACCCGTGGCAATAATGGCGGATTCTCGTGGCAAGATCAAAAATTTGACCCATCGTTCAATACAATTTTTGTTACGCATGAATATGGCCAAACTGTTGGTTGGGAATTTACAGACGGTCGCGACTTTTCACGTGAGTTTCCCAGCGACTTATCTGGAATAGTAATCAATGAATCTGCACTTGAAATTTTGGGCTTGGAAAATCCGGTTGGCGGATTACTTACTTGGGCGCCTGGTGGAACGCATAGGGGCACCTATAAAATATTAGGAGTAGTAAAAGATATGGTGAAAGGCTCGCCTTATGAACCAACCGATCCTTCTATTATTTTTCTTTCGGAAAATGATATGCAATGGCTTTACATAAAAATAAAACCAACCGTGAGCGCACACGAAGCTTTATCAAAAATCCAATCTGTTCTTGCTGCCATTGTTCCCTCAGCTCCATTTGATTACTCGTTTGCCGATGAAGCTTACGGAGCAAAGTTCAAGGTAGAAGAACGAATCGGAAAACTAGCGACACTTTTCAGTGGACTTGCGTTGCTCATCAGCTGTCTGGGATTATTCGGGTTGGCTTCCTTTATGGCTGAGCAACGTACAAAAGAAATCGGCATTCGTAAAATAATGGGTGCTTCCGTAACCAGTCTCTGGAAAATGTTGTCAAAGGATTTTGTAGTACTGGTTGTCATCTCGTGTGGGTTCGCTATTCCTATTTCCTTTTACCTTATGAATAGTTGGCTTGGGCAATACGAATACAGAACTACTATTTCGTGGAACGTTTTTATAATTACCGGAATAGGAGCGCTGGTTATTACTCTATTAACAGTAAGCTTTCAGGCAATAAAAGCAGCTTTAATGAATCCCTTAAAAAGTTTGAGATCGGAGTAGATTTTATTGATTTAAAAAATCAATTATTTAAGAAATATTCGCTTTCGTTGGATTTAACTGGAACATTAAAAAGAAAAGGCTGCAACTGCAGCCTTTTCGATTCTTGCTATTTACTAATTAAATTAACAGGTTTTGAAATTACCCAATCTGGAGTACCTTTTGATTTAACGTTACCTTCGATTGTTTCACTTTTTGTGCTCACTCTTTTTGATTGAACAAAGGAAGGTGTGCCACGAACCTCTAATTTTAAAGGCTTAAAATCAGCTAAGCTTTTATTGCTATATTGGCTTACCCCTTTAGACACAGGCCAACCGGGACTGTTTGTTTTAGATTGTGCAGTAGCAGTGACTGCCAGAGTTGATGATCCAAAAAGAAAAAATACTATTAAGTGCAATTTCATGATCTATTAATTTATAGTTAAGTAAATATTTGACGGTTTGATTTGAGGGGCAATCCTAAATCATAAAAACACGATTACTTAAATAAATTGGAGAATTGTATTGCTTTGCGCGATGATGTTGAAACTTCTGATTTGTTTTGTTGGATACAGCAACGAGTGACTCATCTGATTGATACCTTTCTGCCAAAGCCTGTGGTTTAGCCAGTGTTGTACGCTCTTCGTTTCGTAACTTAAAAACTTGCAATGAAGTTTCGCAGCCTTCTGTAGATTCTGAACTATTGGTTTCAAGCGTTGAACACACGGTGCAGCCATTATTGACAGCTGCACTTGATACTTCGGCAAGAAGACTTAGGGCAATTAGTAGTAATGAAATGAAGTTTTTCATTAGTGTAGTTAACGGTAGCAGTGTGTTCTTGTTACACACAAAAAGAATAAATTCAAAACAGATTTTAACACGATTCATCTAAAAAATAAACCGGGTTATTTCTTACCCTTAATGCAAAATATTCATACGAAAAAGAAATCAACTACATCAAAATAAAGCCTCGAATTAAAAAAAAAGTAGAAATTCAAGAGTTCGCAACTCAATAATTTTTGCCATTTAAATACTGTATAAGTGTTTTTAGTTCTTGCGTCTTCCATCGAGAATATGCGACAAAGAGGGGAGACTTGTTGTCTAAGGTAAAATGGAGAAGCTTTTTTAATATGATTGAATAATCCTATTTCAATCCTTCGGTAAAATGGGTTCGCTATTTCTGCTGACTGAACTTTTCTTTGTTGAATGAATCCGAGGCACTTTTAGGAATAGAGAGCGATTTAAAATCATTTCCCTTAATTGCTTTCGCCTGAAATAAGATTTGGCCAACATGTGATGAGTAATGTGCCAACTGTCGTTGAATAGCTTCCAACACAGATTGACCTTCATTGCGGATATAAATAATTTTAGAAAGATCTTCAGTTTTTAAATTCTCAAGAGTATTCAGCAAACAACTCCAGCCTATTTCCCAGGCTTGCATCATCGTGGCTTTGTTGGGATAAGATTCTGCAAATTCAGCTTCGCGATTTCGCCAGGGCTTTTCGCCATCTGCCGTAAGGAAATCCGTCCAGCGGGAAAGCATATTACCGCTGAGGTGATGCACAATCAACGCTATACTATTGCTGGCTCCATTGGGTTGCTGAAGAACTTCAGCGTCATTCAATTGAGCAATTGCTCCCTCGCCTAACTTTTTGTAATAGCGAAAGAGCTTGATGGCACTTTTTAGAAATATTTCGTCATTCGACTTCGACACGTTCAGGTTGTTCTTTTTCTTTTGAAATAGGAACCCGGGGAGTTTCCGCCTCATATTTCTTCCTAAGCTCAGCAGCGTGTGTTTTATTTTTCGAATTCAAGATATGCTTGGGAACTCCTTTCAAATCCCAAATTAGTCCAACCGCAGCAAGTGCTCTTAAAATATAATAGGTAATGTCAATCTCCCACCAGAAAAAACCCTGACGCGCAGCCGTTTCATAATAGTGATGATTGTTGTGCCAACCTTCACCCATTGTTACCAAAGCCAACACAACACTGTTCTTTGATTCATCACCCGTATCATAGCGCGGCTTACCAAACTTGTGCATGATGGAGTTAATCGAAAACGTGCCATGATATAAAATGATCGTACTCAAAAAGAAACCAATGAATAGTGTGCTTAATCCGGCTGTACTAAATATTGCCATAAAACTTCCACCATTCACCCAGCCTCCAAGTGCGGTAACAAATACGGCTAACATGGTAGGTGCTATTAGATAATGTTCGTTAAGCCAAACCAATTCCGGATACTTGGCATAATCACCGATCACTTTATAATCAGTTTTTTTAAAATCAGGGCCAACAATCCAACCAATGTGTGAATACCAGAAACCATAAATTTTCATAGAGTGTGGATCGGCTGGTGTATCGCTGTGGCGATGATGATGACGATGATGCGCTGCCCACCAAAGTGCTCCTTTTTGAGCGGTGGTCTGTGCCATGAATGCAATTACAAATTGAAACCAACGCGAGGTTTTATAAGACTTATGTGCAAAGTAGCGGTGGTAGCCGCCTGTTACCCAAAACATGCGGAAGAAGTATAAAAAAATACACACCATCCAATCGAAAAAAGTTGCGCCCGTCCACAATGCTCCCAAGGGCATTAAGTGAATTATTGCAAATGCTATTTCTTGTTTTAAAATCGGTTTACTCCGCACCTCCGGAATCACTGCTTCTTGTGCCATATCTTACTATTTCAAATTCTGCTACAAAGATAACGCGAATTGAAATTAATAATTCATTTAATCCAAGAAGCAGCCCAAAACGAACTTCATAAAGACTGTTATTCTATTCGAAATAGAACATAATCTGAAATTCATGATTAAAATCAGTCGACTGAATAGTGTATCCCCGCCTTCTGTCTAACAATGTCAAGTGTTTTCATCATCAACAGCGTTTTCTCAGGCGTTAACACCGGGCTCTCAGTCAAGCCTTTTTGCAAACACTCTGTTACATGTTGAATTTCATATTCGTAGCCATTGCCTTTCGCTTTCTCCAACTCAATAGTTTCGCGGGTATCAACAATGCCAGGATAATATTCCAATTGAGTAGTTGGCCCGTGCGATCGATGGGTTAACCGGATGCGGCCTTTGTCGCCACCAATATCGGCTCCACTAGCCAAGTTGGAAGCAAACGTGCAAAACAAGTTAGCGATCGCTCCACTATTATATTGAAAGCGAATTGCACATTGTTCGTCAACGCCCGAGTTAGCAGGAGTCATTGTTGCATCAATGGAATCGGGCTTACCCAAAATATCCAGTGCGAGAAAAATTGGATACACGCCAATGTCCAAAAGCGCTCCACCTCCCAAGGCTGGATCGTAAAGTCTAGGTGCTTCTGGTGGAGTAGGTATAAATCCAAACTCAGCATACAGGTATTTTATGTTGCCGACTTTGCCATCAGCAATTAATTGTTTTGTTTTTTGAAAGTGCGGCAAGAAGCATGTCCAAAAGGCTTCCATGATAAATATATTCTGTGCTTTCGCGAAGTCTATCATCGCCTTCGCTTGCCTGTAATTGATAGCGAACGCTTTTTCGCACAACACGGCTTTCTTATGCTTTAGACATAACATCACATGTTCGTGATGTAAGGCGTGGGGAGTGGCCACATAGATAACATCGACTTCAGGATCACTTACCAACGATTCATAATTTCCATGAATATGTTTGGCTGGAAATTCCTTTGCAAATGCATCGGCTGTTGCTTGCTCACGAGCACCAACGGCAATTAATTCAGCATCTAAAACAAATTTAAGATCCGCTGCAAACTTGCGAGCAATCTTTCCACAACCTAAAATACCCCAACGAATTTTTTTCATAGCCCTATGCATGTTTTAAGAATGGTAAAGGTATGAAATCCGAAGTGTTAAGGTAGTCAATAAACAAGTTTTCACTTTGCTTTTATGATTACATTCAGTTTCACCTCGTCATGAACCAATTCATCCTTTAATCCTTTGTAGGCCACACCCCACAATTGCCTGTCGAATCGAATATCCGCTTGCGCGATAAATAGTTTGTCCGTCTGTGTGCTGGGCTCAATTTCAATTTTCAATTGCTTGGTAATTCCCTTGATAGTCAGATCACCAACAGCAAGGTATTTGGTAGGATTATCCGGATGTTGACGAACTTCTTTGATTTCAAATTTTGCCGTAGGGTGCTTGCTCACGTCAAAAAAATCTTCCGACTTCAAATGCAATTCTAATTTATTTTTAGGAATTGGATCCGAATCTGGAATGTCCGTGCATACGATGGACGTCATATCAATAATAAAATAGCCACCCATTATTTTTTGATTTTGAAGTTTCACCAGTCCCTCTTTCAATTTTATGGTTCCCTGATGGTAGCCGAAAACTTTTGTTCCTGTCCATACGATTTTAGAATCCATAGTTGATACCGAAAGCACAATCGATTGAGCAGCGACTGCATTCCCAATTACGATTAGAAAAATTGTTACTATGTTTTTCATGCTTCAATAGTTTGGGATGTTCTTACCAAGAATGATGTCACGTTTCCCAATCCAAATACCAACACTATTTTTAGTCAGCCGGATAATGCCTGAACCACCATGGTTTTGTGCTTTAATTTTTTCTTCAGCAGTAAGTAGTGGATCACCTTCAAAAACATATTCATCGATCCAATACAAGCTAAGACCTGGCTCTTTAATGATCGGATGAATGTGTTGTGGGTTCTTACTGTTTGGATACGAAGCCGGGCGAATTGTTTTGAATTCATAACGTCCTTGATCATCTGTCTTCATCCATCCACGAATATGACCATGCCTTGCGCCTTGAGTTTGTCCAGATGCTTTTGAATAAAGTCCCTTATTATCAGTTTGATAAACATACAACACGACATTAGGCGCTGGAGTTTTACCATCTTTTCTAAAGATCGTGCCCGAGATAATCATCGGTTCGCCCGGCTCATTTGCGTCTGTTAAAGAAGTTTGCCATGAAAATAACGATGGCATTCCTTCAAACATCAGATCACACGCTTCGCAGTTTCCACCAACTTGTTTTTCCTTTTGGGCAGTTGTTTGTGTGCACCCTGCTGTCATATAAAATACTAAGAGAAATACTAGGTTGATTCTGTTCATCACTGAATTGGGTTATTTTCTTGTGAAGAACGCCAGAGAATTTGGTGCGATCAACTGAACCTGATGTAATGCTTGCTTTTCTTGACGAAATGCGAAAAACACATGAAGTATGAAAATAAAAATGCTGTACTTTTAAATTGTGAATCAATTCTTCAAAAATAAACTAGATCATTTACTCTTCTGGGTGCTCACGGTTTTCTTTCACGCCTACACGCGTGTAACTCTTATCTCAAAAGCAGGGGTTAGCCAATTTTTGTTAGAAGTGGTTTTACGCAACATATTGCTGGCAGGTGCTATTTACTCCGTTATCCATTTTGTTATCCCTAAACTGGCAACCGGGAAAAGGATCATTAGCTCGCTTTTTATTCTTATAGCAGTCATTATTTCGTACGTACTACTAAAAAATAGTCATGACTTATATTTGTATGGAGCAGTCTTGGATGATCCAGAACAAAAATCATTTTTCTTTAATACGTTATATAACTTTTCTATTGTACTCTTCTACCTGGCTTTTGCTTCGGCTCTGCACCTTAGCAAAGAGTGGTACCTGCAGCAAGAGCTAATTCGAAAATTGGAAGTAGAAAAACTAAGCACTGAGCTGGAGTACTTGCGAGCTCAAATCAATCCTCATTTTTTATTTAACTCCATAAACACCATTTATTTTCAGATTGATAAACAAAACCATGCGGCACGTGAAACCCTAAACAAGTTCTCGGATATGTTGCGTTATCAACTGTATGAATGCAATGCCGACAAAATTGAAATTGAGAAAGAAGTAAAATACCTGGATAGTTATGTGAACCTGCAGCGACTTCGTATGAGCGCAAATTATACTGTCAAATTTATTTGCTCAGAGAATCTGAATAATTTCAGAATTCCTCCACTTTTGCTAATCCCCTTTGTGGAAAATGCTTTTAAACATGTTTCCAACTATGCAGATAGAAGCAACGGGATCACTATTCATGTATCGAAAGAAGAAGACACGTTTAATTTCTCTGTGGTTAACACAATTGATAGTACAGCTCGCGCCTCAGAAAACGGAGGCATTGGCTTGAAGAATGTAACCCGAAGGCTTGAGTTGTTGTATGGTACTCGGTATACCTTAGACATTCAAAAAATAGCTGAGACATTTTCAGTAACTCTTGAATTACCGATTCTATGAAACTCAGATGCTTGATTATAGATGACGAACCAATTGCCCGCAAGGGTATGGAAGAATACGTGTCCGAAATTTCATTTCTTCAACTAGCAAATTCTTGCGAAAGTGCGCGGGAGGCTGCCGACTTCCTTAAAATACACACTGTTGATCTTATTCTTTTAGATATTCAAATGCCAAAAGTATCCGGCATTGAATTTCTTCGCACCTTAGAAAATCCACCCTTGGTAATTTTCACCACCGCTTATTCAGAATATGCGGTGGAAGGATATTCACTGGATGTGATTGACTATCTATTAAAACCTATTTCGTTTGATCGATTTTTAAAGGCCGTGCAGAAAGCACATGATTATTATCAACTCAAAGAACAAACGAAAGAAACCCAACAATCAGATTATTTCTTCATCAAGGTGAATCAGCAATTCGAGAAAGTGAATTATGAAGAAGTACTCTATTTGGAAGCCATGCAAAACTATTGCATCGTGCATACTACTTCACGAAAGCTAATCACTTACCATACTCTCAGCGGACTAGACAAGCAACTACCTGAGAAGCTATTTCTAAAAATTCACAAATCATTTATTGTTGCCATTGAAAAGATTTCGGCTTTAGATAGTAATGAATTGAAAATAGGATCAGCAATAATTCCTATTAGCAGAAGTTTGAAGGATGAGGTAATGAAGAAAGTGATGGGAAATAAGTTGTTTAGGAGATGAGTTTGGTCAACTTGAAAAGTTTCTAATAAACCACCATTTAAATGCGGGGTCTATTATAGTAATCTCTTTCCCCATTGCATCGATCACATCTTTTTGAAGTAGAGCCTGAATCGATCGTTGAATCGTAGCTGTTGTCCCCAATGAAAACTCTTTTATAGTTTGTTTAGAATGAAGAGTTTCAACGCCTTGAGTGAGTGCCTTCACAAAATTTAGCTGATACGTGGTTAAGCCTTCAATAATTTTTTGAAACTGAAGTTCATTTTGCTCGGCTAATCGTTCCAAACTTTTATCTACATCCTCATCATGGACTTTAGTGGAAGACAGATACCACAAAATTTGGAATGCGTGCTGGGTATAGTACGAATGCGACTCCATAGCCTCACAAACGTTCTGAACCTGGTCTTTCGAAATCTCTTTTCCGGTTTTCTTAAACTTACCAATAATAAACGGCACCCACTCCCTTATTTCAATTTTCTTTAAATAGTGAACTGCTCCAAATTTATAGAAAGGCAAATCCGATGACTCGAATAGCTGACTCATTAGATGACGCTTGCTTCCATACAAACAATAATGAACATGATCATGCCGCTGCCAATAGCTTCTAAGCTTGCGTTGAAAATCAATCGGATGTGGAAAGTGATTTATATTTTGAAATTCATCAATGCATAAAATAATTCGGATGTTCTTTTTCTTAGCGATGGTTTGTGATAGATTGATAATCTCATCATCTTTTATAGAAGCATTGGCCTGAAACTTAATTGAAAACTCTGTGTTAGGATCTGGCTGAAAAGAAAGATGTGGCAAGAAACTTTTCAACCATTTGTTGGCAAACTGAAAAGCATCATCTAATTTAGAATTGGTTGCTTTTAATAAAGCTTGCACATATGCTTCATAAAACTCGTCTGGGGTTCGGCATTTGAAAATGTCGATAAAGGCAAAGCATACTTTAGTGTCGGCATATCTTCGCGCTGATTCCTCCACTAATGACGACTTGCCCCAGCGTCTGGGTGAAATCAAAACGGTATTGGCATTCGTGTTAAACTGATGATGCATGAACTCGATATCGCGGGTACGATTGCAGAAATTGGCTTTGCCAACCGTTTTACCAAAAACAAAAGGATTTTCCATTATTCAAAAGTTACATAAATGTAACTTACATAATTGTAACTTACAAAGTTGTAACCTGTTATTTCTTCAACACACTTAAAATCTCATTCAGCTTAAGCAAGGCCTCCACCGGACTAATCGTGTTAATATCAATCTTCTCCAACATCTCATGCACCGCTTTAGATTTAGGGTCCATTTCAAACAAACTCATTTGCGCAGTGGCTTTGGGTAGCTCATCAAATTTCGCTTTTGATTGGTTTTTATGTTTGTCCTTCTCAAGGAAATGTAAAATCTCGTTGGCGCGAAACACCACCTTATTGGGCATGCCGGCTAGTTGCGCTACATGAATTCCAAAACTATGTTCACTCCCGCCTTCTTTCAGCGTGCGCATGAAAATGATTTTATCGCCCACTTCTTTTACACTCACGTTAAAATTTTTTACCCGAATCAAATCTTCCGTAAGCTGATTTAATTCATGGTAGTGTGTGGCGAAAAGTGTTTTCGCTTTAAAGTCTTTATGATTGTGTAGGTACTCGACAATAGACCACGCAATTGAAACCCCATCATAGGTTGAAGTTCCGCGGCCAATCTCGTCCATCAAAATTAAACTGCGGTCGCTTAGGTTATTTAAAATGCTGGCTGTCTCGGTCATCTCCACCATAAAAGTAGATTCGCCCCGCGATAGGTTATCGGAAGCGCCAACGCGCGTAAACACTTTATCGATTAAGCCTATGGTTGCCGCTTCAGCGGGAACGAAACTTCCCATCTGAGCCATCAACACAATCAAAGCTGTTTGCCGCAAGAGTGCAGACTTACCCGCCATGTTGGGGCCTGTGATCACTAATATCTGTTGCGTCTCATTGTCGAGGTAAATATCATTCGGCACATACGTCTCGCCTGTTGGCAATTGTCTTTCTATTACTGGATGGCGACCGGCTTTAATCGCGAGCCGTTTTGATTCACTGATCTCGGGCTTGTTATACTTATTTGCTTTCGCGGTAACGGAAAAGGATAACAAACAATCTAGTATTGCTACCGTTCTTGCGTTTTGCTGAATCTGCGCAACGTAATCAGCAGCATGCCGAACCAATTCTAAAAACAATCGCTGTTCAATCACTGACAGTTTTTCTTCGGCATGAAGGATTTTTTCTTCGTACACTTTTAATTCTTCAGTAATGTAGCGTTCAGCGTTGACAAGCGTCTGCTTGCGAATCCAATCTGTAGGTACTTTATCTTTGTTGGTATTGCTTACTTCTAAGTAGTAACCAAAAACTCTATTGTAAGAAATCTTCAATGAATTAATTCCTGTGCGTTCCACCTCACGCTTTTGCACTTGCACCAGATAATCCTTTCCTGAAAAGGCAATAGCGCGCAACTCATCTAACTCCGCATTAACTCCTTCTTTTATAATTCCGCCTTGGTGGATGAGCATGGGCGCATCATCCATTAATTCTTTATCAATCTTTTCTACTAAGAAATCACAACGATGTAATTGATCGCCTAATTTCTTTAACTCTGCGGAAGCAGACTTCTCTAAAATCTCTTTAACAGGAAGAATTGCTTTTAACGATCGCTTTAGTTGAAGCAGCTCTCTGGGATTAATGCGACCCACAGCTACTTTAGAAATCAATCGCTCCAGATCAGAAATTTGCCGCAGGTGTTCAAGTATCTTATTTGTTAGTTCTTCGTCAGTATAAAATTGTTCTACAACCTGAAGTCTTTCATCAATACCTTGTTTATCCTTTAAGGGTAGAATCATCCACTTGCGCAAATTGCGCGAGCCCATAGGTGTAACAGTTTGATCCAACACCTGAAGCAGCGGAACTCCACCTTCATTTTGTGAACTAACTATTTCAAGGTTTCGCACAGTGAACTTATCCAACCACACATACTTGTCTTCATCTATGCGCGCAATGGCAGAAATATGTTGCGTGTCTTTATGCTCAGTTGCTTCCAGGTAATGAAGAACTGCTCCGGCAGCTATGATGGCTTCATTCATACCATCAATACCAAATCCTTTTAGTGTGTTGGTTTTAAATTGTTGTACTAACTTGTCGTTAGCAAAATCGAATGCATATACCCAATCATCCAAAGCAAACGTTGCATACTCCTCACCAAACTGGGTTTCAAATTTCTCACGTTGACTTTTACTGTAAATAATTTCTGCGGGCCCAAAACTTTGAATAAGTTTATTAATATAGATCTCTGGACCTTGCGCTGCATAAAATTCACCCGTGCTGATGTCAAGGAAAGAAACACCTTGCATGGTTTTACTGGCAAACACAGAAGCAAGAAAATTATTCTGCTTTCGCTCCAACACATGATCATTAAAAGAAACTCCCGGGGTAACTAATTCGGTAACGCCCCGCTTCACAATTCCTTTCACTGACTTGGGATCTTCCAACTGATCGCAAATAGCAACCCGGTTGCCGGCACGTACCAGTTTTGGTAAATAGGTGTCGAGTGAATGATGCGGAAAGCCAGCCAGTTCAATTTCGGAAGCCGAACCATTGCCGCGTTTGGTTAATGTAATACCCAACACATTGGCAGCGCGGATTGCGTCCTCACCAAACGTTTCGTAAAAATCGCCCACGCGAAAAAGCAAAAGCGCCCCCGGATACTTCGCCTTGATGGCGTTGTATTGTTTCATAAGAGGGGTTTCCATTGCGTTCGGTCCGGCCATAGTTGGCAAATATAGAAGCATCAAAGGAGAACTTCAGCCGAATAAACGAAGAATTAAGGCTGCATCAATTTGCCCCAAAAGAACTCCTTTCACCCCGGTTGTCGGAATTTTTTTTGCATTCCTTAGGCGTGTTTTTCAGGGGTAGTCGCAGGAACTCGGATATTTCACTTCTTAACTGCAACAATCAACCACATCTTATCACCCTTTTCTTTGGTGCGATCAACAAAGATATCCTGTTGCTTTATAATCGTAAACCCGGCCTTCTTCAAATCCTCTAACACGAAGTTCATACCAAGCTCATGCTTGCGTTCCTGATCTTTGCGCGAAAGGTCGCGTCTTTCATCGGCAATGGCTTCACAAAGTATCAGCCGACCGCCTGCTTTTAATGAAGCTTTAACATGCTGCAGAATTTCATCATGATCATCCATTTCATGATACGTGTCAAGAATGATAACTCCATCTAAAGAATTCAATGGAAGCTTCGGATTATCATAATCACCTTTAATCGGTTGAACATTTTTAATTTCTCTTTTTGTGAGAATGGCCTGAAGCTTATCTAGCTTAGATTGTTCTACATCCACAGCAAATACTTTCCCTGATTGACCAACTTTGTTTGCCAGCTTCACGGTCATATATCCTTCGTGGCAGCCTATATCGGCTACCTGGCTTCCAGACTTAAGGTTAAGATTTTGAATTAACTCATCTGCCTTCTGCCAACGATCACGATCAGTCCAGGCGCGTTCACTGTACACATTTTTCCATTGATCCTGCGCATAGAGAGCGCTGCTAATAACAAGAAAAAATAATCCGAGGAGCCGAGACATGTTGCTAAAACGAAAATAATGAGTGAGCGATTGTTAAATAATTCATAATGCTTAATATAAAAAAAATCATTGAACCTTCCCATACCTTTGCATCATGAAGAAGTTAGCATTAGAACAGCTGGGTCGTATCTCAGTCGATCAATTTAAAGAATCTGAAAAAATACCGGTTTGCATTTTATTGGATAATGTGCGCAGTCTGCATAATGTTGGATCCGCATTTCGAACAGCGGATGCATTCCGCATCGAGAAAATATTTTTAACCGGAATTACAGGAACTCCACCGCATCGTGAAATACAGAAGACTGCTTTAGGCGCCACTGATTCAGTGGCTTGGGAGCATTTTGAAAGTCCAGCTGTGGCTGTTCAACAATTAAAGGACGCGGGTTATATGATTGTTATCGTTGAGCAAACTACAGACAGCTTACCACTTCAAACTTTTCATGGCGAAAAAGATAAAAAGTATTGCCTTGTTTTTGGCAACGAAGTGCATGGCGTAAGCGAAGAGGCAATTGCTTTGGCTGATCTTGCTTTGGAAATTCCGCAACACGGCACCAAGCATTCGCTCAACATTTCTGTTTGCTTAGGTATTGTAGTGTGGGAGTTGTTTAGGAAGATGCAATTATAAATTGGCTAGCGGTCTCTGGATGCTGGTCACTAAAAACCAGTATCCGGAAGCGAGCATCTAGTATCACTTCACGGGCACCAACTTACTAATCGTACCCGGGTTTTCTGTAGCCACATAAATAAATCCATCAGGACTTTGAACAACGGTGCGCACTCGGCCTATTTTCTCAAGGATTCTTTCCTCTGCAACAAATTTTCCGTTCTCAATTTCTACACGAGCCACTAATTGAAATGAAAGTGCCCCTACTAAAAAATTGCCTTTCCAGTTTGGATACCGATCACTTGTTACCATCGCCATCCCGCAAGGTGCAATGGATGGAACCCAATAGCGAACGGGTTGTTCCATACCATCTTTCTTGGTGATATCGGTAATCGACTTATCATCGTAGCCAATACCATAGGTGATTACCGGCCAGCCATAATTTTTCCCTTTCTCAACTTTATTTAATTCATCGCCACCCTTTGGGCCATGTTCACCATCCCAAAGCGTTTCGGTTGTTTTATCATAAACTAATCCTTGTGGGTTGCGATGACCATAAGACCAGATTTCTGGTTTTGCTCCGGCAGTATTTACAAACGGATTATCGGTAGGCACACGACCATCATCATGCAAGCGCATAATTTTACCTAAGTGATTTGTGAGGTCTTGCGCATTCTCCATTTTGCCACGCTCGCCAGACGAAAAGAAAATATAGCCCTTGCCATCAAACACAATGCGTGAGCCAAAGTGCGCGCCCGAACGAGATGAAGGTTGTGCATTAAATAATTGTTCGAAGTTGGTAAGCGTATTGCCTTGCAGTTTTGCGCGTGCTACAGTAGTGCCACCTCCTTTAGTCCCATCGGGTTTAGCATACGCAATATATATCCAACCATTTTTTGCATAGTCCGGATGAAGTTGAATATCTAATAGTCCGCCTTGACCGTTGTTAAAAACCTCTGGCACTCCGGCAATTTTTTCATCGAGTAGCTTATCATCTTTGATGATTCTGATTTCTCCAGCTAACTCGGTTACCAGGATTCTTCCATCGGGTAAAAAAGCCATACCCCATGGGCGTTGCAGCTCTGTTGTGATTGATTGCAAAACAAATTTTTGCTTTTGGGTTTCAATGGTAGAGCCAGCAACAGGTTGAGCTTTTGCAGCGATGATGGTTACAAGAATTAAGGCTGCGCAAATTAGATTCTTCATGACTTTCGGATTAAGAGATCATAAAGATACTTCTAATTATGAATTCAGATATATATAATTGATCGGTGGCTACTCATTCCGCAGTCACTCTCTTTCAAGATCATCTCTCGATATAGGACGATCGGATTGCAACATCGTATCGTGCCTGAGACGGGAGACGATACTTGAATAGTCTACTTTAATTATGAAGATCAGGTTTACTAAAAGAATTCAAAGCATTTCTTTTTCTTCTAATCTTTGATATAAGAAACAACTCAAGCAATGGATATACAGGCTGAAAAATTACAATTGATTGAATGGCTTATAAGGCTTAACGATACTAAAACACTTAAACAATTTATACTCCTTAAAAAGAAAGAAGAGAAGGATTGGTATGATGAACTTACTGAAGACAAAAAAGTAGAAATTGAAGAGGGGCTTGTGCAAGCGAACAAAGGTGAGATCGTACCTCATAAACAGGTAATGGCTAAATACAAGAAATGGACTTCGAATTAGTCTGAACCAAACAGATTATTACAGGGTACGACCGAATAATTAGTTACCTTCTTGATAATTGGTCGGAGCGCGAGGTTAGAAACTTTATTAAAGAAAGTGAAGAGTTCTTTCATTATTGGTCAAATTTCCAAACATGCTAACAAAAAGTACTAGGTTAAATAATGTCTATCGAGGCCCAATGAATAAACTTACTATAATAACCTACAAGGTAAAGACTCGGAAAAAAGAAATTCAGGTAATCAATATTCGAAGCGCCAGGCAACGCCCTATTAAATAATCATTATTCATTTCGAAGCGTCTCACTGGGGTTAATTACTGCCGCTTTCATTGCCTGGTAGAAAACCGAAACAAAAGCTATAACTAAAATAATTAAGCCGGCAGCAATAAAACTGAACGGACTTATTTTAATCTGGTAGGCAAAATCAGCAAGCCATTGATTCATGGCATACCATGCAAGAGGCACTACAATAACAAACGCAATGAGTACCAGTCTTGAAAACTCTTTCGACAGTAGAACAATTATCCCGGAAACAGAAGCGCCTAAAACTTTACGTACCCCGATTTCTTTTTTGCGTTGCTCAGTCATAAATGCAGTGAGGCCTAATAAACCCAGGCAAGCAATAATGATTGCTAACAATGAGAAAGCCCCAATCAACACACCTGTGTTTTGTTCAGCTTTATACTGTCGCTCGATTGTTTCATCAACAAACTGATAACTAAATGGATAATCAGGAGCCAATTTTTTCCATTCACCTTCCAGTGTAGTAAGATTCTCCTTCAGATTTCCGGCACTCATTTTCACCGACATGCACCACATATTACCTGGATCATATCGTAATACCAGCGGTTCAATTTTTCGATGTAACGAACGGTAATGAAAATCTTTCACCACGCCAACAATTTTACCGATCGGATGACCATCCAATGCACGCATGGGCGTACCAATCGGTTTCTCTAACATATACTCTTTTACCGCAGCTTCATTAATTAAATAAGCTTCGGTAGAATCAGTCGCAAACTCACTTGATAAATCGCGACCCGCCACGATTTCAAGTCCAAAGGTTTTCAGATAATCAAAATCAATGATCATTGTATTCATGTTTCTTTTTGGAAGATCCGTGCCTGGAAAATCATACTGCCAGGTAGAACTCTCCATGCCAGGTGTTCCATTTGAAAATGTTACCGATTTAAAGTTTGAGTTTGCAAGCAAGCTTTCTTTTATTACTTCTTTTTTAGTCCACAACTCAGCAGGTGGATTCAGGTAAATAATACTCTCTTTATCGAATCCTAAATTTCTGTTTTGAATGAAATTCATTTGTTGATAGACGACCAACGTACCGATCATTAAAAAAGCAGCAACGCCAAACTGCAAAACGGTAAGGGTCTTTCTTAATCCTGCATTACCCGATGGACCTGATTGGCCTTTCAATACTTGGGCTGGCACAAACGAACTGAGATAAAAAGCCGGATAGCTTCCGGCAACAATTCCGGTTATCAATCCGGCCAGAAGTATATAAAGGATGACACTATTGCTCCCAAAGTAAACTACTTTCAAATGCTGGCCAACTAATGCATTAAACATGGGCACAAGCAATTCAAGAAGAATAATTCCTAGTACGAGAGAAATAGAAACCAAGACTATTGTTTCGCCCAAAAATTGATTGATCAGTTGGTAACGAAATGCGCCCATCACTTTTCGCAGCCCCACTTCTTTTGCGCGCTTCATAGCGCGTGCTGTTGAAAGATTCATGAAGTTGAAGCAGGCGATTATAAGAATAAGCAATGCAACGGCTGAAAAAATGTATACATAACTGATGTCACCATTGGCACTGTCCGCTTTTATGCCTTTGGTAAAATGAATTTCGGGTAATGGCTGAAGCCAGTCACCCAATCCGCCTTCTTTAAATTCATCGCCCCGGGCGACCGTAAATTTTTTATCAATCCTTTTAGTCAACCCTTCAATGTCCGACTCATTTGGAATGTAGAAGTAAGTCGAGTAATTCCAGGCATCGAGGCTGCTCAGAAACTGATCGGCCGGAAAGTTGTATTGCTCCTGAACCATTTTTGCAAAAGTCTCAAACGTGGTGAGGTATGTAAATTGCAAATGCGAATTTGCCGGAACATCTTTAAACACCCCGGTGATTTCATAATCATATTTATTGTTGTATCGAATGACCTGACCTATCGCATCCTTGTTTGGAAAATATTTATCTGCTACCGACTGCGCAATTGCAATTGTATTGGGTCTTGCAAAAACAGAGGCAGGATCACCTTGAACAATGGGAAAACTAAAGATTTCGAAAAAGTCCTTATCGGCAATCGACAAGGGTTTCTCATCCAAAAAAACATCTCCTTTGCGCAGAAGGGCACGTTCGTTTACATCAGAGAATCTGGTAAATTTTTCTACTTCATGAAAATTTTCAGCGATCAGTGGGCCAAAGCCAGCTGGCAACATGGTTTGCATACTAACAACGCCATCGCGTTCACCTCTTGGAATATATCTATAGATAGATGCCTTTTTCTCATGAAAATTTTCGTAGCTCAGCTCAAACCGGATATAGAGCGTTACCAGCAAACAGCAAGCTAAGCCGATGGCAAGACCGAAGATGTTTATAGAGGTATAGCCAATGTTTTTATAAAGATTGCGGATAGCGATTAGGAGGTAATTCTTTAGCACGGTCGATAGATTTTTGTTGTAAGACGCAATATTTGAAAGAGGGTTGCATGACTGAACTGGATTCTTGATACTAGTCACTCGCAATCTAGTAACGAGAATCTAGTATCCAAACCAAGTAGTTAGAATTCAATCATTCTGTGCAACTTTGTCACATTATAAATTAAATCATGCCAACTGCTTCCTTAAGCGAAATCCGGAAAGAACTTCAACATTTGGATTCTGATGCCTTGCAAGCTTTCTGTCTTCGCCTGGCTCGCTATAAAAAAGAAAACAAAGAACTACTTGGCTATCTCTTATTCGATGCCCATGATGAGCCCAGTTATATCGAACAGGTGAAAGAGCAAATTGAAATACTGTTTGAAGAAATCTCCGATCGAAATTTGTATTTGACTAAAAAGATTCTACGAAAAATATTGCGTTACACCAATCGCCAGATTAAATATTCGGGCATCCCACAAACTGAGTTAGAGATCAGGATTCACTTTTGTGAAAAAATTATTTCGGCAAAGATTCCGCTAAGCACCGGAACCGTTTTATTTAATCTTTATCAGCAACAGTTAAAGAAGATTGAAAGTGTGCTTATGAAATTACCTGAAGATCTACAGGCCGATTATACCCAATCACTAACCATCATCCGCAAATGAGCGAGCAAGCAAACAATCCCTTACACGGCAAAACGCTAGAAGCTATTTTGAATTTTCTTGTAGAGAAATATGGGTGGGAAGAATTAGGCGAACGAATTCCCGTCAATTGCTTTATCAATGATCCCAGTATAAAATCAAGTCTTACCTTTTTCAGAAAAACGCCATGGGCACGCAAAAAAGTAGAAGACCTTTATCTTGAATCTTTGGAGAATTAAGTTAAAAGAACTTTATCTTTTCAAGATCGTCTCTCGAAGAGGACGATCAGATTAGGAATCGTATCGTCACCGAGGCGGGAGACGATACTTGAAGAAAGACCTTTTTCAGAAAAACGCCATGGGCACGCAAGAAAGTAGAGGATCTTTATCTTGAATCTTTGTAGGATTAAGTTAAAAGGACTTTATCTTTTCAAGATCGTCTCTCAAAAAGCAGCATCGGTTCAGAATCGTATCGTCCCCGAGGCGGGAGACGATACTTGAAGAAAGCGGGCAGGCAAAAAGGTAGAAGACGTTTATATAGAAGCTTTGCAAAATTAAGTTTGATGAAATTGCTTTTTCAAGATCGTCTCTCGAAGAGGACGATCAGATTAGGAATCGTATCGTCACCGAGGCGGGAGACGATACTTGAAGAAAGTGGGCACGCAAAAAGGTAGAAGACCTTTATATAGAAGCTTTGCAGAATTAAGTTTGATGAAATTGCTTTTTCAAGATCATCTCTCGAAGAGGACGATCAGATTAGGAATCGTATCGTCACCGAGGCGGGAGACGATACTTGAAGAAAGACCTTTTTTAGAAAAACTCCATGGGCACGCAAGAAAGTAGAAGACCTTTATATAGAAGCTTTGCAGAATTAAGTTCGATGAAATTACTTTTTCAAGATCGTCTCTCGAAGAGGACGATCGGATTAGCAAGCATATCGTCCCTTTAATGGGAAGGCAATACTTTAAGAAGTCATTGCAAATGCCGACCAGCATTAACACCTTTGCAAACAAATTTATTTCAAGTCCATAGCAATGTCCGATCGGTATAACCAACGCGGGGTTTCCGCAAGCAAAGAAGATGTTCACCAGGCAATAAAAAATCTGGATAAAGGACTTTACCCAAAAGCTTTCTGCAAAATTGTTGCCGACAATCTGGGTGGCGATGACGCCTATTGCACCATCATGCATGCCGATGGTGCGGGCACCAAGTCGTCACTCGCTTATATCTATTGGAAAGAGACCGGTGACTTATCGGTGTGGAAAGGCATTGCACAAGATGCCATCATCATGAATATAGACGACCTGCTTTGCGTAGGTGCAACCGGACCTATCTTACTCTCATCCACTATTGGCCGAAATAAAAATCTTATTCCAGGTGAAGTAATATCAACGCTGATTAATGGAACAGAAGAAGTGTTGAAAATGCTGCGCACACATGGAATGGAAATCCATAGCACAGGCGGTGAGACTGCCGATGTAGGAGATCTTGTGCGGACTATTATTGTTGATAGCACCGTAACTGCACGCATGAAACGTAGTGATGTAATTGACAATGGAAATATTCAGGCGGGTGATGTGATCGTGGGTTTAGCTTCTTCGGGACAAGCAACCTACGAGAATGAATATAATGGCGGCATGGGTAGCAATGGATTAACTTCCGCGCGCCACGATATGTTTGCTCACGAATATGCTGCAAGATATCCTGAAAGCTTTGATAAGGCAGTACCGGATAATTTAATTTATTCAGGAAAATATAAAGTAACGGATAAAGTTCCAGGCGCACCTTTGAATATGGGTAAACTGGTTCTGTCACCAACGCGCACGTATGCTCCTGTCATGATTGACGTTTTGAAAAAACTAAGGAAAGAGATTCATGGCATTGTACATTGCAGTGGGGGTGCGCAAACCAAAGTGTTGCACTTTATAGATAACCTTCATGTGATAAAAGACAATCTCTTTGAAATTCCACCGCTCTTCAAATTTATTCACGAATCATCGGGCACAGATTTAAAAGAGATGTATAAAGTGTTTAATATGGGGCATCGCATGGAAATATATTTAGCTAAGCAATACGCTCAACCAGTAATAGACATTTCGAATTCGTTTGGCATTGAAGCAAAAATTGTTGGTCGTGTTGAAGCTGCTAAAACAAAACAAGTCACATTAAAAACGCCATACGGAGAGTTTGTTTATAATTGAATTATTCTGCCACTAAGACACCAAGACACGAGTTTTGTTTCTGTTATCCCTTGTCCTTAATGGCCAAATCTAACCGCCTGACTTAAATTGAAAAAATTATGGTACCTCTTGATGTCGTAAAAATTGATTTGAAAAAATGGCTATGGATTATTACCATTCCCACCTTATTGATACTTCTTGCACTAGGAATTTTTCAAGCAGGAGAACCAGCAGGTTTTAGCGCCATTACGGGTACAGTGCTGTTAGCATTTACTTTATTGCCTTCCATGTTGATGCGAGTAGGTTTCTTAAAAGAAAATTCTTACCTAAGATGGCTTGTAAAATATCGCAAAGATTTAGGGATTATTTCCGGCACCTGGCTGCTATCGCACGGACTCATTAGCGCGCTATTCTTTTTCAAACGTGACGAATCAATACTAGATCAATTGCTGGCTCCGCCCTTGCAACCTGTTTGGATTATGATTCCAATCCTTGCCTTAATGTTGATTACCTCAAACAAGGCCAGCGAACGAAAATTAGGACGCCAATGGAAAAACTTACACAGTTTGGTGTGGATACTTCCGGGATTGATGTTTTACCATGGCAATCTCGCAATCGCCAATTTTGAGAAAGAGGATTTTGCCCCAGCCGCGATTATTTTAGCGGTAATAGCAGTGGTAGCCATTTACGAATTCTTTAAGACGCGTTCTTATAAAAGAGTATTGCTAATACTGATAGGATTTATTTTTACTATGGCATTCTGGTCAATTAATGCCCCCGCTTAATCATGCTTCTTTTTTACTAAATCTTTAATCGGATCCCACAACTTTACATCTTCTCCTAAATCTTTTAATTGAATAGAAAGCGCGCGCGTGGAGATCTGGATTTCCCGCAAGGCCATTCCTAATGAAATCATTAGCGAGATCAGCGCAGCACCGAAAGTGTATTTCGCTATCAATTCCTCGCCACTAAATAAAAAGAACATACACAACACGCTCAGGAAAAGTGAAAGAATACTGAGCATTTGCATGTCGCGAATAAGTCTTAAACGAATGCGCAAGTTTCGAATCTGATCGGTCAACCGTTTGTCTGCCTTAGCATTGTTCTCACTTGCTAATTTTCGAATCAAGGCAGCAATTGCCAGAAATCGATTGGTGTAAGCCAACAGAATTAAAGATACTGTAGGAAATAGCAGTGCAGGCGTTGTTAAGGTCAGTTCCATGGCAAATATTTAAGCCACAAAGGTAAGTTACCACTGATAAAATTTAGCATTGACCAATACCTTATGACGGGTATATTCACTCAATAAACTCTGTTTACTATGCGATTCCCGGTATTTGTCCTTGCTCTTATTCTAAGTGTTACATGCTTTGCGCAAAAGAAAGCGTCAACGCCTCCACTAAAGAAAAAACCACTTGACCATACGGTTTACGATAGCTGGAAAGAAATAACCTATAAAGCCCTCACGCCCGATGGCTCGCATGCGGCTTTTACTGTAAATCCGCAAGACGGAGATGGGAAAGTTGTTTTTTATGACTTAAAGAAGAACACTCAAGACTCCGTTCATCGCGCTGCGACTATTGCGCTCACTTATGATAGTCGGCACGCGATTTTCAAAATACAGCCACAGCAAAATCTTGTAAAGGATTTACGTAGACAGAAAAAGAAGAAAGAAGATTTACCGAAGGATTCATTGGGCATGTACTCGTTCACCTCGCGGAAAACAGAAAAGATAGCTGATGTAAAGTCATTCAAAATTCCAGAGAAAGCCGGAGGTTGGTTAGCCTATCAACAAGAAGTAAAAAAAGAACCAAAACCGGTAGTAACTCCTGACAAAAAACCAGCACCTAAAAAGGCAAAGAAGAACTCGGACGACAATGGCTATACACTCGTATTAAAAAAGTTAGAGAGTGGCAGTGAAGTTAGCTTTGGCTATGTAAAGGATTACGAGTTTGCAAAGTTTGGTCAAGGCTTGTTGTTCAGTACAACTGGAAACGACTCTACTATGAAAGCCGGAGTCTATTGGTACAATCTCCAAAAGAATGAATTAAAAAATCTACATGAAGGAAAAGCAAAATATAAATACAAAGGATTGTCCATTAGTGAAGATGGAACACAAACTGCATTTCTTTTAGATTCGGATACCACCAAAGCGTTGATCCGATACTTTAAATTATACTATTGGAAAACCGAAGCAGCTTCCGCGCAATTGTTTGATGTAGAAACATCTTTCGGCATTCCACAAAATTGGATTGTGAGCGAAAACTATACCCCTCTCTTTTCAAAAGATGGCAACAATCTTTTCTTCGGCTCGGCTCCAAAGCCAGTTGTGCAAGACACTACACTGTTAACTGAAGAAATTGTAAGTGTTGAAATCTGGCGTGGTGATGACGAATACATTTATCCACAACAGAACAAACAACTCGCCAATGAAAAGAAACGCTCGTACCTCGCTTCTATAAATCTCGCGACAAAAGAATTGATGCAACTTGCAACTACTGAAGTTCCGTCCATCAATCTTGGCGATGAAGGAAACTCTTCTACTTTCCTTGGAGAAGCCAATGCGCAATATCGCAAGGCAATTACCTGGGAAGGATTTGCTTCCACCGATCTCTATGTCTTTAATACTAAAGATCGTTCACGCAAAAAAATTGCTACCGCCATTAAAGGAAATGCAAGTCTTTCTCCCAAGGCAAATTTCATTTACTGGTTTAGTTTGCCCGACACCGCATGGTTCTCTTATTCGATAGCAACTGATCGCACTATCAGGCTTGCGGCAGATATTAAAGTAAAACTTGCCGATGAAGAAGATGATCACCCGGATTATCCAAGTAACTATGGCGCTGCCGGTTGGACTGCTGATGATCAGCAATTTATTGTTTACGATCGCTATGATTTATGGGCTCTTGATCCAGAAAATAAAAAAGCTCCCATTAATCTCACTAAGATTGGCCGCCAGGAAAAAATTGTATTTCGTAATGTAAGACTTGACCCTGAGGCTCGATTTATTGATCCTGCCAAAGAACTGTTGTTATCCGCTTTTAATGAAACAACCAAAGCAGCCGGGTATTATAAACTTTCTTTGAAAGACAACAAACTCACTAAGCTGTTGATAGCCGATTATCGTTTTGGTGGTGTGGTGAAAGCCAAGCTTGCCAATCAAATTCTTTTTACACGCGAGAGTTTTAGAGAATTTCCGGATGTATGGACAACCGATTTGAATTTTTCAGCACCTAAAAAAATCAGTAATACCAATCCGCAAATGAAAAATTATTTCTGGGGAACTGTTGAGTTAGTTAATTGGACTTCGCTTGATAATATTCCGTTGCAAGGTTTGCTTTATAAGCCTGAAGGATTTGATCCAACCAAAAAGTATCCCATGATTGTTTACTTCTATGAAAAGGAAAGCGACAAGCTACATGGCCACACACCGCCTACTCCATTGCGTTCAACTATTCATCGTAGCACGTATGTGAGCGATGGTTATTTAGTTTTTGTCCCCGACATCGTTTATAAAATCGGATTCCCGGGTGAGAGTGCAATGAATTGTATTATGCCAGGCGTAACTCAACTAATCTCAAAAGGCCTTGTTGACCAAAAGAATATTGGGATACAAGGGCATAGTTGGGGCGGATATCAAACTGCTTACATGATAACGCGCACCGATTTATTTAAAGCTGCGGAAGCCGGAGCCATTGTGGCCAACATGATCAGCGCGTATGGCGGCATCCGTTGGGAAAGTGGGATGAGTCGCATGTTTCAATATGAGCATTCACAAAGTCGTATTGGCGGTTCGCTTTGGGAAAAGCCGATGCATTACATTGAAAACTCGCCTATCTTCTTTGCGGATAAAATAAAAACTCCTTTGTTGCTGCTGCATAACGATGCTGATGGTGCTGTGCCTTGGTATCAGGGAATTGAAATGTATATGGCTTTGCGCAGACTGAACAAACCTGTGTGGATGTTAAATTACAATGGCGAACCTCATTGGCCGGTGAAGCGCGAGAACCGAATGGATTTTCAAATTCGCATGAAGCAATTCTTTGATCATTATCTTAAAGGCAAACCAGAACCTGAATGGATGAAGGAGGGAGTGCCGGCCATTGAAAAAGGAATCACAAAAGGGTATTAAAAGTCTAAGTGTTAAAAAATGAAAAATTATTTTGCATACGCCATCGCAGTTGTTCTTTTGACGGGTTGCACACAAGGCAAAATTACTAATCGTGACATTCGGGCGGCCCAAAAAATAAATGGCCTTTCATTTTCCCGAGAGGAAATAAAAACGATGCGTGCGTACCTAAATGAAAATAAAAAGGGCTACGATTCGATGCGGTCTTTTTCGTTAGACTATTCAGTTGCCCCAAGTCTTTACTTTGACCCCCGCCCCGATCATTTTCAATTCAAGAAAATTAGTGATTCCTCGAACTGGAATTTTCCAGACAGCGTTTCCCTTCCACACTCAGAAACAGATATTGCCTTTATGACAGTGGCTCAATTGGGCATGCTGATTAAGAGTAAAAAGATAAGCTCAACTCAACTTACCAAAATTTATTTGGCGCGAATTAAAAAGTTTAAAGACACGCTCTCCGCTGTTGTTACCATTACTGAAGACCTTGCCCTAAAGCAAGCACAAAAAGCCGATGAAGAAATTTCGCAAGGGAATTACCGGGGCCCGTTGCATGGAATCCCTTATGGTATTAAAGATTTATTTGCCGTGCCGGGATACATCACAACCTGGGGTGCAGAGCCTTATCAAAACCAACTATTGGATGAGAAAGCAGAAGTGGTTAGAAAACTCGAGGAAGCCGGGGCCGTGCTGATTGCTAAACTGACCACAGGAGCATTGGCGCGTGGTGATGTTTGGTTTGGCGGCAAAACAAAAAATCCGTGGGATCTTTCGCAAGGTGCTAGTGGTTCATCAGCAGGCTCGGCCAGCGCAACGGCAGCCGGGTTAGTTGCCTTTTCCATTGGCACTGAAACATTGGGCTCCATACTTTCTCCTTCTTCGCGCTGTGGAGCCACTGGGCTTCGGCCATCGTTTGGCGCGGTTAGTAGAGCCGGAGCCATGACATTATCATGGTCGATGGATAAAGCGGGACCTATATGCAGAAGCGCACAAGATTGCGCAATTGTCTTTAATGTTATCAGAGGCAAAAACCCAATTGACGAAACTGACCGAGCTGTGGTTGATTACTCATTTAGCTTTAATGCACCAACAGATTTAAGCACCTATAAAATCGGATACACAAAAAAATTGTTCGACAAAGACACTACATATAGTGGGAAAGTTGATTCGGCAACAATAGAAAAGTTGCGCATGCTTGGCGCTAACCTTAAAGAAATTTCATTGCCAGAGGATGATCCATTTCCTGTATTTGATGTAATTCTGCGGGCAGAGGCCGGTGCTTTTTTTGATGAATTAGTGCGCGCCCATGGTGAGCGATTGTTATCAGAACAAAATCCTGAGTCGCGCGCCAATTCACTGCGCCAATCTCGATTTATTCCGGCTGTTGAATACCTGCAAGCCAATCGACATCGAAAATTATTAATAGAAAAATTTAACAAGATGATAAGCGAGTTTGATTTTATTGTTGTTCCTGCCAACGGAAAAAATCAATCGCTGATTACGAATCTTACAGGTCATCCTGCCATCTCAATCCCTACCGGTTGGGATAAGAAAGGGCGACCTACTTCCATTATTCTTATAGGAAATTTATATGATGAAGGGCAACTGTTGGAAGCGGCTTATATTTTTCAGCAGGCAACTGATTTTGAAGATAAAAGACCACCTTACTTTGGATCACATTCAAAAGTTGGGGAGTACCGAGAATAGGTTAAGGTGAATTTTTTACAAAAAAGATGTTGAAATATGGATAACTCCAAAATAAGTTCAAGTCAGAATCGAAATCCGTGCTTTTTGGAGTTACCCACATTCCGAACATCATAATTATTACTGCAATCCTTTAGTAATTGTTTTTTTAATGCAGAACCAAACATCTTAGTCCCCAACTTTTAATACTGACCCCTTACTTTAGTGCGGTAAAATAATGACTGAAAAAAATACTTATGCCACAACTAAGCGACTTGGTTAAAGGAGAGAAAATAAAAGTGATTAAGGAATTTCTTGATTTCGATAAATACAAGGTTGAAGCAGAGCGCCTTCTTACATTTAAGGAATACAGCTATTTTGCTTACGATGGTGGATACACCTTTGATTTTGAAGAGGATTGATTTCGATTAGCCGAAATTGACGAAGATAATTTGCAGGTGTTGAATCGCTTCAGTGAATACTTTGAGGTGATTGGATGATTGTTATTAGTAACTGGACTTACCCAGCTATTAGGGGTCAAACCGCTTAGAGCGGCCAGACCCCTCCATTTGAATAAAAATTTTGAGCATTTGCGTAACTCCAGTTAGTAATACCGAAGCAATACATTGTTACAAACGAAACCCGTCACTCATTCTTCTTCAACTCATTCCGGAAGAATTTGTCGTCATCATCTTCTCCTTTTTGAATAAGTGCCCCAATTTCCAAAATCTTAAATTCTGTTCTGCGGTTGCGTTGGCGACCAGCAGGGTTATCCGAGCCATCGGGATTGGTGTTGCGGGCTATGGGTTTTGATTCACCGTACCCTTTTGCTACCAGCCTAATTGGGTCAATTCCTTTTTTAATCAGATAATTTACAGTGGACTCCGCTCTGCGTTGCGAGAGTTGAATGTTATACGATTCTGAGGCAACACTATCGGTATGCGAACCCATTTCAATTTTCAAGTCAGAATTGTCATTGAGCAATGTCACGAGTTTATCTAGTTCCTTGGCAGCTTCTTTTCTGATTACAGCAGAATCGTACCCAAAATAAATGTTCTCCAAACGAAAGATCTTGTTGCGTTCTTTGCGATCTAAAACAAGGATGGTGTCAAGTGTTATGTTGGTCACCAATTCTTTCAAGGATTCTAAAGGAACAGATTTTCCGACAGTTGTATATAACTGGCGCTTGGTAATAAATCCATCGGTTTCGCCAAGTAAGGTATAATTTTCATTTTCATAAACCCTGAAAAGAAACTTGCCATCGTTACCCGTAACAAAATCCTGCATCACATCGCCTTCCTGATCGAGCAAAGATACTTTTGTGTTGGGCAGAATTTCAAGCGTACTGTCCCTGCGAGTCAGGTAGGTGATTCCTTGCAAACTGTAGTTTACCACTCGTAGTTCAGGATCTTCATTTATAAATGTGTAGATATCGTCATCACCCATACCACCTTCGCGATTGGAAGTAAAAAATCCGCGATCGGGTTTGAATAAATAAATTCCAAAATCATCGGCTGTAGAATTTACCGGTTGGCCAAGATTCTCCACTACATTTTTTCCATTGGCGCGTTTCACTTCAAAAATATCAAGCATGCCATAGCTTGGATGACCATCAGATGAAAAATACATTTTTCCGCTCTCAGAAACATAGGGAAACAATTCTTCGCCAGCCGTATTTATTTCCGGGCCTAAATTTTTCACTTTCCCAAAACGGCCGCGCCCATCCATCTGCGCGGAATAAATATCCAATCCTCCAAAACCACCTTTACGGTTAGATGAAAAATAAAGAGTTCTGCCATCCGGACTTAGTGCAGGCGTGGATTCCCAAGCATCAGGTTGATTAATGTTTATCGGTGTCGGTTCAGACCATTGCCCGTTGCGAAAGCGTGATAAATATAAATCAACATCAATAGCTCCTTTGCGTTTTCCAGTGTTTCCCTTTCCAAAAATCATGGTTTTACCATCGGGGGTAAACGTTATACAGCCCTCGTTTATATTTGATTCGTTAATAAAACTTGGAAGTGGCGCAATGGTGCTTGCGTTTACATTAGCGCCATTTGTTTCCGCTTTATATAAATCGGTAAACGGAGTTCCTGTTGCTTCGTAAATGCGGGAATTACTGCGGGAGGAGGTAAAGTATAATTCGTTATTTGAATAGACTGGCGCATACTCAGTAAACGGAGTATTGATAGCCTCCAGATTTTTTATTTTGTAGTAGCTCTTTTTCTGCGCAAGCTTATCGAGATAATTGATGCCATCTAATTCTCTTTGCGCACGCGCTTTAATTTTATCATCGTTGGTGGTACTCGCTAACTCTTCGAGAACAGCATGCGCTTGATCATACTTGGCATTGGCTTGTAGTGATTTTGCATAATACAATTTAACCGAATCAGCGTTTGCTCCTTTACCCTTTGCTTTGGCATAATAAGGCTCTGATTCTTTTATGCGATTGGAAAGACGATAGGATTCAGCCAGGTAATAATTCGCTTTTCCATTATTAGGATCCTTTTTCAAAACTCCTTTATAATAGCTAATCACCTTTTCGTAATTTCCGTAACGAAAGGATTTAGCAATCTTCTTATCAGGACTGCACGATGCCACCAACACCACTATTGCCAATATCAAAACGATTCTTACCCTCATAATTACTTTAAAAGCCTCTAAAAATACGAAATATTAACGCTATGAGGTTAACGCAGTTTTAGGTAAATATTTTACCAGCCACGACTTTTTAGCGGGAATTATCATGCTTCCTTTCCATTCGCCCTTCGTTGCAGCCAGCGAATTGATGACCAATGACTCGGATGTGAGTTGGGTATTACTAAACCGAGCCTTTAGTTCAGAAAGCGGGATTAACTCAACCGAATCGTTTAATAGAAATGGAATCTTGCTCCGATCTAAAAATTCAACTCCGGTGGCGATTTGAATTTTTCTTAATACGTCAACTGAACTATCGATGGAACAACCGCTTGGGCTTTCAAAATTCTCATCCAATGCCATTGCAATAAACTGATTCTTTTCAATTTTAAAAGAAGTTTGCAGCGGTTGGCCATGTGCACTCCATTGCTCACAAAAAGAATGAAGCATTTGCTCGGCCAATTTCCCTTCTGCTTCAGTAAGAGCCCGACTACCTGTATATATCCAAACCCGGCTTTGTGCATTCAACTCTTCAAATGGTATAAACATGTCTTTCTATTTAATAAATCCTTACAGTGACTCTGCTATTAACTCTGCCAAATCCTTGACAGTCACTTCTGCTTCTTTCTCTTTATTCTTAATACCATCCGTCATCATGGTCATACAAAACGGACACGCTACGGCAATAGTCTTTGCTCCAGTTCCAATTGCTTCTTCAGCGCGCTCGATATTAATGTCCTTATTCCCTTTTTCTGGTTCCTTAAACATTTGTGCACCACCTGCACCACAGCATAAGCCAGTTGTTTTGCAACGCTTCATCTCTATTAAGTCTGCATCTAATGCTTGAAGCACTTCGCGTGGAGCTTCGTAAATATTATTGGCCCTACCTAAATAGCATGAATCGTGATAGGTAATCTTCTTTCCTTTAAATGATCCGCCTTCCGCTAATTTAATTTTGCCTTCGTTGATTAATTGCTGAAGAAATGTGGAGTGATGAATAACTTCATAGTTACCACCTAATTCCGGGTATTCATTTTTAATCGTATTGAAACAATGCGGACAAGCCGTTACAATCTTTTTTACATTATAGCCATTGAGAACTTGAATGTTACTTATGGCCTGCATCTGAAATAAAAATTCGTTGCCCGCTCTTCTGGCCGGATCGCCCGTGCAAGACTCCTCTGTTCCTAACACCGCAAAGTTAGTCCCAACAGCATTTAAGATTTTTACAAAAGCCTTAGTCACACGCTTGGCGCGATCGTCAAATGAGCCTGCACAGCCTACCCAAAAAAGAATTTCCGGAGATTCACCTTTGGCAGTAAGTTCAGCAAGAGTAGGTACGGTCATGGGTTTTGCTTTTTTCGTTTTAGATCAACTAACTTTTGGATGTGGGCATCGCGTTGGTGAAGGCCTTCCTTTTTCTTGCTTTGGATTTCTTTTTCGTAGCCAATAATTTTCTCTTCCATAATCTCAACATATTTATCCCAAGATTTACCCATTGAATATCGAATTGAAAAATCTCGTTCAAACGATTCAGGTTTCAATAGAATGGCTAGCGCAGCCCCCTTTGAAAAGTATGGATACCGAACTTGGAACGCCTTGAATAGTTCGTCAAGTGAACGATGTAACATGATTTCAGCCAAATCAACAAAATCTTTTTCTACTCTCCTGCCTGTAAGAGCTTCGCACTTAAATGCAAAAATGTCTTCCAATGAAGAAAGTCGGATGTTGTCAACAAGAATGGCAGGCAGATAGAACACTTTCCAATCGTATAAGTCCACTTTAACCTGATTGACGGTTGCACTTAGGCCATATTGCTGAACTCTGCTAATTTTAAAATCTGATTTAAGCGCAGTGTCAAGGATAGACGAGAGTTCGCGAGGGTTTGGAGCACCTCCACCAGCAAACAGATCAATATCTATGGAAGAGCGATGGCCTAATTGTAAAGCTAAGTTTGTACCACCCACCAATCTAAAATTGCTTAACTCCTCAATCTTCATTAATTGATTTAGGGCATTTTTAAGACTCTCAGAAACCATCTCGTAGTGAAGGTTCATAATTATATAGTATGGTATTGCCTTCTGGCGGTAGCCTTAAAAGCAGTTTTATTAATATTTAAAAAAGCAGATCCAAAAAGCATAGCTCCCTCCATCAGGTAGTAAGCATTTTTTAAAACCTCGCTACAAATCTCATTACCATAATAGGCAATTACCAAAGCAATGTCTTCCAAATCGCCCCGCTCAAAAGTTCGGACAATAATTTTTTCATAATGCTCCACATCATCTAATTTGGTAAGATCGCTATCCCAAAATAAATGTGCGGGCAGTTGGTTCACGATGTAGTTCATGGGCATTACTCTTTCGACCAGTTAAAGCGATCAGCTGCAGAAAATTTCCAAGGAGCAAAACTTGTTTCAATATTTTGAAACATACTATTCCATTGGGCTGGCGAGCCTGATTCTTCCATGGCAACATATCGTCTCAACTCCAGTATTATCTCAAGCGGATTGATCATGATTGGGCAAGCCTCCACGCAGGCATTGCAACTTGTACACGAGTTTATCTCTTCTTTTGTGATATAATCGTTAAGTAAAGTCTTGCCATCATTCAATCCCTGACCTCCTGTTTGTAAACTTCTCCCAACCTCTTCCATGCGGTCGCGGGTGTCCATCATGATTTTGCGCGGTGAAAGTTTTTTGCCGGTTAAGTTAGCCGGGCATTCCGCTGTGCAGCGTCCGCACTCCGTGCATGAGTAGGCGGCCATCAAATTATTTCTGCTAAGATCATTAATGTCTTTTGCGCCAAATCGTCCGGGTTCAGCAGGTGTGGCCGGAGTTTCAGTTGTAAGGCCCAACATCGATTTAACTTCGTTGGTAACAACCGGCATATTATTGATATGACCTTTCACCTCAAGGTTTGCAAAGTAGGTATTCGGGAAGGCAATGAAAATGTGCAAGTGCTTCGAGTAGGTTATATATATTGTAAAACCTAATATCCCTATGATATGAAACCACCAGGCAAATCGCTCAATGATAATAAGTGCTGAAGTATTCAATCCTTCGAACAGTGGAATTAGAAAAGAGCTGAAGAAGAGCGAGCCTGTAGCAGCATAGTGATCACTGCGTGTTTGTAAGATCTGATCACTGGCATTCATGGAAAGAATTGCAATCATCAAAACAATTTCAATAATCAGAATCAGGTTGCCATCCAATCGTGGCCACCCTTTCATTTCGGTTGACCAAAAGCGTGGTGTTTTTAAGATGTTTCTTCGAGTTAAAAAAATGACACAAGCCAATAAGACGGCAACGGCTAAAAATTCAAAGATGTTCATCAACACATTATAGAGCCCACCAAGATAAGGCGCAAATATTCGATGCGTTCCCGCAAGGCCGTCAATCACAAACTCTAATACTTCAAGATTGATTACCAGAAACCCAACATAAATAAAAAAGTGGAGCGTAGCCGGGATGAGTTTCTTGAACATCTTCTGCTGCCCAAAGGCAATCAAGAGCATGTTTTGCAAGCGAACACTTGAGTCGCCAGTCGATTCCTGCTTCTTACCTAATTGTATGTTGGCACGAATGCGCAACACTCGCCTGCGAATGAAGAAGCCAGCGGTTATAAGGGTGATTAAAAAAATTACTTGCTGCAATACAGCCATGGTACAGAATTTAGCGGGAAGTTAGTTTACCCTATCGGTTGAATCAATATTATATATAAAAACCGAAAATTCGAGGTCAGGTTTGCACCAAATTGAAATTTGCATACTTTTGTGACCCATTAGCTAAAAAATGGCGGTTTTTAGGTGACGTAGCTCAGTTGGTAGAGCAAAGGACTGAAAATCCTTGTGTCGGGGGTTCAATTCCCTCCGTCACCACAACCCTGATAGGCAAAGAGCTTATCAGGATTTTTTATGCTCAAATTTTTTCCCGCCATACTCAAGTCAGCAAAGGCGAGCTTCGTATGATGAAGTTTGAAAATGGTGACGTTCCCAATAGCTATCGGGACAGTTGGTAGAGCAAAGGACTGAAAATCCTTGTGTCGGGGGTTCAATTCCCTCCGTCACCACAACCCTGATAGGCAAAGAGCTTATCAGGATTTTTTATGCTCAAATTTTTTCC
>Ga0163151_10001644_pt1 | contig 37077 bp, 34 predicted proteins | sample OliLakLV19MP5IB2_FD_145596 | JGI IMG/M metagenome (GOLD analysis project Ga0163151, IMG submission 145596) | Freshwater microbial mat bacterial communities from Lake Vanda, McMurdo Dry Valleys, Antarctica - Oligotrophic Lake LV.19.MP5.IB-2 | ecosystem: Environmental > Aquatic > Freshwater >... | reverse complement strand
TTCAAACATCGTGTCCGCTAGCGGACACGATGTTTGAATATCGACATTCACCAATGAAGTAAATGATTAAGCCCTGGCCGTTTGTATTAATTTTTATATTGAGTTTTTATATTGAGTTTTTGTGTTGAGTTTTTGTGTTGAGTTTTTATATTGAGTTTTTGTGTTGAGTTTTTGTGTTGAGTTGTTGTGTTGAGTTGTTGTGTTGAGTTGTTGTGTTGAGTTGTTGCGGTTAGTTTTCGCGGTTAGTTTCCGCGGATAGTTTCCGTGGTTAATTTTATTTCTTAGTAAGTCGAAATGAAATGAGCTTTTCAACATCTGGTCGACAAGTTCCACATCCCGAACTTGCTGTAGTCCAGGCCTTCACTTTTTCAGGTGTGTGTGCACCCATTACGATGGCTTCATCAATTTTACACGCTTGAATTTTTCGGCAATGACAAAGTTCTTCGTCTTTCATTGGAACTTCAAAATTTCCCTGTAAACGCATCATGACTTCTGAAATTAGGAGATCCCAATGCTGAACGCCGAGCCACTTAATGTCAGAAAGTTTTTTTGATTTCATTTCTTCAGCCGCAATTTGAGTCGCTTTAAGAAGTTGATTACAACCCCATGCATGCCAAATGAGTGTTTCGATTTTTTGATCACTCGAAAGTGTGACTTCCATTTCAACCCATTCACGCTGTGAAATTTCAGCTCTAGCTTTGAGTTTTTGAGCGCCCATTACACCATTATACAACCTCCAAGCATTCCCTAAAAGACCTGATATAAGCTTATATCTACTTTATATTGTTGATCTATTTGACACACCCAACAACGCAATTGCTTTCAAGACTAGATTTGATAAATTGATTTAGAAGTACTGATCTTGCTTGAGACAGTAACTTACTCATAAAAGCATTACGCATTAGCTGAAAGGACTTGATCCATGGGACAAGTACCAGAAATTACTTACGGTATTATAGGTGACGGCCGCATGGCTCGTCATATGATTCACTACCTCACATTACGTGCAATACCCTACAAACAATGGTCGAGAAAAACATCAAAACTTAGCCCCCTTGAAACCTTAAGTACTTGCTCCATTATTTTAGTACTCATCAAAGACTCTGCTATCGATAGCTTTATTCAATCTTGGCCAGAATTTAAAAATAAAACTCTCATTCATTTTTCTGGAGCCCTTGTTACAAAATCTGCCCAGGGGCTTCACCCGTTAATGACCTTTGGATCAGAGCTTTATGATCTCACTACATATGAGCAGATTCCTTTTATCAGTGAAAAAGAAGGTCACTCATTTAAGAAAATTTTTCCGCAATTAAAAAATCCATTTTACGCCATCGATGTGCAGCTTAAACCCCTTTATCATGCCCTTTGTGTGATGAGCGGAAATTTCACCGTTCTACTTTGGCAATCGCTTTTTGAAACTTTGGAAAAAAAGATGATGATCCCACGAAGTGCTGCTCTACCCTATTTACAACAGACTGCAAAAAATCTCGTAACACAAAGCCAAAAAGCTCTCACCGGGCCAATAAGTCGAAAAGATTATTCCACCATTTTAAAAAATATCGCAGCCCTTGATGACAATCCTTTGCAAGAAATTTACTTATCATTTGTAAAAGTTTATTTACCAGATCTTGCGCACAGACCTGATGAGGTAAAAATATGACGATTCTTGATTTTAAAAAAATGAAGACTGAGAATAAAAAAATATCAATGGTCACATGCTACGATCATTGGTCTGCACAAATTATTGCTCAAACAAATATAGATTGTATCTTAGTGGGCGATAGTCTTGCCATGGTGGTACATGGCCACCCCTCAACGCTTCAAGCAACCACCGAAATGATGACACTTCACACAGCGGCAGTGAGCCGAGGGGCTGTGAAAAAATTTATCGTTGCTGATATGCCCTTTTTGACATTTCGAAAAGGTGTGGGCGCTGCAATGGAGTGTGTTGAAAAGCTCATGCAAGCTGGAGCACATGCTGTAAAACTTGAAGGTGTTGATGGCCATGAAGACGTCGTACGTCAAATAGTAGATTCAGGAGTACCTGTGATGGGGCATCTAGGTCTTACGCCACAATCAATTCACAAATTTGGTGGATTCAAAGTTCAAGGTAAAGATGACAGTGCGGCTCAAGATATTATTCGGCAGGCCTCTAAATTAGAAGAACTTGGTTGTTTTTCTGTGGTTTTGGAATGTATCCCTACTCAAGTTGCAACTCACATTACAAAAACACTTTCAATACCCACCATTGGTATTGGCGCTGGAATTAACGTCGATGGGCAAGTTTTAGTTTTGCAAGATCTTTTGGGCATGAATAATACATTTAAACCAAAATTTTTAAAACAGTACCTCAAAGGAAATGAACTTTTATCTAACGCTTTAAATAACTTCGATACTGAAGTGAAGAATTTAAAATTTCCTACTGAACTTGAGAGTTATGCGTAATGGAAATCATTGAACACATTAAAGCGTGGCAAAATCTTCGCAAATTAGATTTAAAAAATAAATCTTTAGGATTTGTTCCAACTATGGGAGCACTTCATGGGGGACACTTATCTTTAGTAGAAAAATCCAGAGGTGAAAATAATCTCACTTTAGTCAGTATTTTTGTAAACCCCACTCAATTTAATGATCCTAAAGATTTAAAAAATTACCCACGCCCGATGTCTGAAGATATAGAAAAATTAAAATCAGCAGGAGCTGATTATCTTTTATTGCCGTCATTTGAAGAACTTTACCCAGACGGCTATAATTATGCCGTCACTGAAAAAGAACTAAGCCCCTATCTATGTGGAACACACAGACCTGGGCACTTTCAGGGAATGCTCACAGTAGTATTAAAACTATTGCAAGTGGCACAAGCAGAGCATGCCTATTTTGGCGAGAAAGATTATCAACAATTACTACTTATTAAAAAAATGGCTGAGGCGTTTTTTCTAAGTACAGAAATTATTGGTTGCCCAACAATGCGAGAAAATGATGGACTCGCCATGAGTTCAAGAAATCAATTATTAGCATATGATGATCGAAAAAAAGCTCCTCTCTTTTACAAAGAACTCTCTTCACAAAAAACGGTAAAAGAAATTCAACTTGCACTTCAAAATGAGGGTTTTGAAATCGATTATATTGAAGATCGTTTAAACCGGCGTTTTGGAGCAGTACGATTAGGATCTGTTCGCCTTATAGATAATGTCGAGGTACAACCATGAAAGGCAAAATTCTATTTCAACTTTCTGGCTCCATTGCTTGTTACAAAGCATGTTATTTAATTTCAAAGCTTGTGCAAGAGGGCTTTGAAGTTCAAACCGTTGCAACCTCTGAAGCTTTAAAATTTATTGGGTCTGCAACTCTTGAAGGTCTCAGTGGGAAATCAGTTTTCTCTGACACATTTCAAGAAGGGCAGATGATGAATCATATTCATTTTGCCAAATGGGCTGATCTTGCGATTGTTTGCCCTGCAACTGCAAATACGATTAATAGTTTAGCCTCTGGTATTGCGAATAATTGTATTGGTACTTTATTTTTAGCTTATGACCTTAAAAAACCTTATCTGATTGCACCTGCAATGAATAAAGAAATGTATCAGCACCCAACTACAAAGGCTTCGTTAGAAAAACTTCAAAGCTGGAATATTCACGTCTTACCTACTGGCGAAGGTCATCAAGCCTGTGGAGATATTGGCCATGGACGACTTTTAGAACCTGACGCGATATTTATAGAAATTCTTAAATTTTTTAAGTCAAAACATATCATTCAAAATGTAAGCTTGCCTGAGGTACCGACATGAAAATTCTAATCACTTCAGGCGCCACACGTGAGCCCCTTGACAGCTTAAGATTTATAACAAACTTCAGCACTGGTGTAACAGGGGCACTACTTGCAGACTTCATGGCCGAAAGTGGACATGAAGTCACCCAACTTGCTGGTCACGGCGCTCAACTCCCCCGCATTGTACGAGATGTTACTTATTTTGAAAGTTTTGATGATCTCAATGAAAAAATTAAAACCAAGTTAAGCACTTATAAATATGATGTCGTTATTCACTTAGCTGCAGTGAGTGACTACTCAGTGGAAAATATTACGACATCTGTTGATCAAGCCCCCAGTAAAGCTGGTGGTAAGCTCCATTCTGATCAAAAACTTCAAGTGACTTTAAAGCCTAATTTTAAAATTGTTGAAAAGTTAAAGTCCTACTCAGCATCTGCACTTACAGTGATTGCATTTAAATTAACTGCAACGGAAGATTTACAAGAACAAAAAACAGCGATTGAAAAGTTAACTCGAAATTCGGAAATTGATTTTGTTGTTCACAATGATTTTGTTGAAATCAAAAAAAATGGAATGCATCGGTTTGAGATTTACAAACAAGATGCAGTTTTAAAATCAGGAACAACAAAACTTGAACTTGCCCAAGCACTTAATGAAGTACTTAAGGAGAATATATGATTTTAGGTCTCGACGTCGGTAACAGCCAAATTTATGGGGGTGTTTTTGATGAGAATCAAAAAATCATCCTTCAATTTAGAAAAAACTCACGTCTTTCAAATTCATCTGATGAATTTGGACTTTTTTTAGTTCAGGTTTTACGTGAAAACAAAATTGATCCAAAAAACATTCAACAAATTGCAGTATGCTCTGTAGTGCCAGACGTTGTGCATTCATTAAAAGGGGCATGTCAGAAATACTTTAAAATGCAGCCCTTTTTACTTCAAGCAGGTACCAAAACAGGATTAAAAATAAAATACAGAAACCCATTAGAAGTCGGTGCCGATCGTATTGCAAATTCAATTGCAGGAACACATTTATTTCCTGGGAAAAATCTCATTATCGTTGATTTTGGCACAGCTACAACTTTTGATGTCGTTACTTCTGAGAAAGAGTATTTAGGAGGAATGATTCTCCCCGGACTTCGACTTTCCATGGAAGCACTTGAAACAAAAACCGCGCGCTTACCTTCGGTTGAAATTCTAGCTCCGAAAGAGCTTGTGGGGAGATCAACTGTTGAGAGTATTCAATCAGGTCTTTATTTTGGTAATCTCGCTGTACTCAAAGAACTCAGCCGTGAAATTAAAAAGAAATATTTTGAAAATAAACCAACAGTCGTCATCGGCACGGGTGGGTTTTCTAGACTTTTTGAAAATGAAAAAGTCTTTGATGCTCTCATACCAGAGCTAGTACTTTTAGGATTACATAAAGCCCTTGCAATGAACGTTGATAAACCAAGCAGTCCCACAACAAAGAGGAAAAAATATGAAACGAACACTGCTCAAATCTAAAATTCATAGAGCTACCGTTACTGAGGCAGATCTTAATTATGAGGGTTCAATCTCTATTGATCCGGCGCTTTGCAAGGCGGCTGATCTCATTGAATTTGAAAAAGTAGATATCTATAATTGCAACAATGGCCAAAGATTCTCTACATACGTGATCTATGGCAAAGCTCAAGAAATTTGCCTGAATGGGGCTGCTGCACGACTAGTTCACCCCGGTGATAAAGTGATCATTGCGGCCTATGCCGAGTTTGAAAATGAGCAATGCTCTTTGTTTAAGCCGAATCTGGTTTTCGTCGATGATTCAAACAAAGTTAAAAAGCTCGCGAGTCATTACGATCCCCAGGATCGCATCAAGACTGAACTCCCCTTTTTACAACAGAAGCTGTAAGTTTTTATAAGTATACAAGGCCTCATCCTTTAAGTTAACTCCTTGGCAAGGGAACGCATCAGCGTGATGCGGAGTTAATTTAGGGGGACCATGCGAAGCACGTGGTTGGGGAGTCTTGGACTATTAATACCCATATTTATGGGTCTATCTTCAGTGCATGCTCAAATTTCATTAAATTTCAAAACAAGCGATCCTTATGTTACTAAAATTAGAAATTCAATCTCCAATCATTCTAATAGCCATGCCCATGTTCCTAAACAAAAAAGAATAAATCTCGTAATCGTTGGGCCTGATCCTGCTCTTGAATCCGAATCTTCGGTGGGCGTTCAAATTGACCGCATTAAAAAAACCGTTCAGGGTCCTGTTTACTATCGGCGAGTTAATACCGCAGACGAATTTTGGCAAGCACTGCGCCTAAATGACGATGAATATATCCAATCGCTTTTTATACTCGCAATCCATGGCAGTAATGGTGGCATTGGCTCTCAACCGGTACTCTCACTTTATCGCGGGACCAGCACTCAAAATGATGAATTTATTTTTTGGGATGAGTTTTCAACAAAGGCAAAATTAAAATTCATGCCCGATGCGCTAGTCGTTTTTGGCTCTTGCAGCATTATTCCTGGCCCAAATGAATTACCTACCGCTAGACATTACTTGAGTCAGTTTTCAAAATATCTGGGCATGACTTCAGGTTGGATGTTTGCTGCTTATACAAGTGTAACAAATAATATTGATTATTTTTTTAAAACTCCAGCACTTGAATTTGGATGGAGAGACACACAGGGAATTTTAGCTCATCAAGTTTTAGCGCCGCTCACTTTTTTAAAATTTTACTACGACGATAATTTTAAATATAATCGTGGATACGCTTATGGTTTTAGTGGTTATCAAGAAGTCATTTTAAAAACTCATTTTTATAATGCACGCCAGGGGATTATCTCAGGTAATAGAATATATCCCTAACCAATTTAGCAACAATCCCATCGACTCTATGACTAATCAGTAACACTCCATCTGTATTCGCATTTCTTTCTTCAGAATCCCATTAAAACTAGACCATTGCTAGACCATCGCCCTGTGTCTCGCCCCGCCATTTGTACCGAGTATTAGAATGGATTAGTAGAAGTAAAGGGGACCAATATGTACTTACTCCGCAGCAGTTCTTCATGGAGAGGAACCCTAGGCATTATAGGAATTCTTGTATTTTTAACCGCCTGTGAAGAAAAAGCTACACAAGCACAAGTCAGTAACGAAGGTATTCCTGAATACACGCGAACTCTAAATGTCAGCGGGTGGGAAACAAAAGTTTCATCACTCAATGTCTTTGGGCTTAAAGTTGTTAGCCCAGACAAAAAAGAGCGAATGCCCGCCATCGGGCGCTTACTCAAAGAACAACAACCTGATTTTGCATTTATGCAAGAGGCTTGGACTGAAGAAGGTCGCAAGGACATCTTTTCAAATTCAAATCTAAAGTATAATCATTATTACCCTGTTCAATTAACAGTCGGTTCTGGAATCCAGATGTTATCTACGGTTGCGTTTGAACGACAATCATTTCGAGTGTTCACATTAGGCGGACGCGTTTCTCGCATTACTGAAGGTGAAGCTTGGGCTGGTAAAGGCATTGGAATGAGTCGTGTCACACTCAAGGGTTTACCTGTTTCCATGTTTAACACACATTTAGTTGCAAGACATGGATCAGAAAATCAAAACACTTCTGAGGATCGCTACACACCAGAAAGACTTATGCAGCTTTTTGAGGTCTTTGCACATATTGTTGAACAGACTGATTCAGATGCATTTATTTTAGCTGGAGATTTTAACCAGCGCTATTTTCATATCGAATATGATTTTTGGAACAAATTATCATCTTTAGATGGAATCAAATTTGAAGAACAAGATCACACATTTTGCACCTCATGTGGCGATAATTCTTATCGAGATAAAGCTTTCAACGGTCAATTAGATTACATCTATGTCTCACCTAGACTATTGATAACCAACGCTCAGCGTGACTTTGATCAACGCATTAAAAAACAAGATGGTTCAACAATTAATTTATCAGATCACTATGGGTTGGTATCAACCATTGGCGCGATTACGGGATCTTCTGGCAAAAACCCAACTCTTGTACGTAAAAATACAACAGAGAGTTTAGCTTATCTTCAATACAGACTTGAAGATTATCTCAATTGGTATGACAAAGATAAAAGTGATGTCGACGCTAAAGGTTTAGAGGATAAGATTTGTGTAAAGTGCAATATTGAAACTTCACTTAAGGCAGTGAAGCGTTATCAAGAGGCCCTTGCATCAAATAATCCAGCAAAATTGCCAAATGATCTTAAAAGAATCCGAACAAGATTAGATTCCTATTTTCAAATTTTTAGATAATTTTTTAATAAAATACTTTTAAGGAGAGATCTCAGGTCTCGCCTTATTTTTTATTTCTCTAACATCGAAGAGCTGCACGCCTTGTATATTGTGTAAATGTTTATCAAAATTAAAATTTGATTTTGCCAATTGATCTTTTAGTAATGTTTCAAATTCTCTTTCTTGACCGTGCCACGCAAGGCCTGTGATGAGTACAAAATCTATTTTCTCTGTATTTAAAGCCTCAAAAATATCGTTTTTGATAACTAGCCCAAAACATTCAGTCTCAAAGTAATGTACGCAAAATCGTCTTCCGATCATCATGATACGGCTTTTCGCAAATTGATTATCTTTGAGCCATTTTTTAGTTTCTGCTAATCCAGGGGTATCGGTTTCAGGAACTGGATAACGTTTAAATTCTGAAATCGCACCTACCTGTTGAATAATCAAATGCATTGCCATTACGACAAAAACTAATCGTGACCATTTCCATTTAGGAAGTGATGGTTTAAATTCTAAAATTAAAAATATAAAAATCGGAAAAAAATACCTCATGCCTGCAGAAAATGGGATGAGGATTATCAAACAATAAAAGGCAACTAGTGACCAAACAAGCCAGGCTTTTCGTTTGCGATGAAGGAGTAATATAAATGCAGTCGTTACTAACGCCCCCCAGAGCACTTGAAACCAGAGTGTTTCATCGGGCAAAAGATGATTAAAATACAAATAAGCCCATTCCTTTATTAGCCCCGAGTATGTATTCACGACTTTTGCCAAAGATGGGGCCATATTTGTAAGTTTACTTGGAACCAATAGGGTTTGAAAATACGCGATGAATATAATCGCTGTAATCACACCTGGGATAATGACTGAAATATTTTTTTTATTCCGCCATAAAACTGCGCCATGAAGAATTGCAACTGGATGGCGCGTTGCAATTTGAAAAACAGAAGTTATACCTGATAACTGTGGCCACATGTAACTCACAATAAGAAATGTTATGGATGCTGCTTCTGAAATCGGTGCAAAAACAAGACTTCGAGTGAATTCATTTAGAAAGACAAGACAACTAATAATAAAAGCATCAAAGCTAAATTTTCGATTACCTAAACACCACATGAACCCTAGAAAACTAAAAAACAAAAGACACGCTTGAAAAAATTTTACATTCCAAAGAGTTTGCCTGTGATCGCTTTTGTTATTAAGCCATGACCAGCTATAAGCTGTTAACGGCGGCGTATGAGACGGCCCGTCCATCCCCAACCAATTCAAATCTTGAGCGATTGCTTTTACTGGCGGCTTTCGATTTTGCGCAAATTCACGAGCTTCAACAAAATATTGATTTGAATCATCAAAGCTACGATAGCGATCATCAACAAATGCAAAAAATGTGAGACCTAAAAGCACAGCACAGATTAAGATTTTATTTTCGGTGAAAAACTTTTTCATCGTTCTATTTTCAAGACTTTAAGATTCATTGACAAGATTTTTTCAAAGATTGGTAGCGGAGGAGGGAGTTGAACCCCCGACACTACGGATATGAACCGTATGCTCTAACCAACTGAGCTACTCCGCCATCAAAAAGAACGCAGAAGTTAACGCACTCATCTCCAATTTGTCAACGGAGAACCCGACCCGTTGCGGCAAAAAACTCTATTAGGATTGACAACTTACAGCCCATATAGCTTTCATATTAATTATCACTAGGGGGTTATATGAAAAGCAATCTTGGGGTTTTTCTAAGTGTTCTCATTTCATTCAATCTTGCCATGGCTTCTAGCCCAGCTTTATTGGTCAAAGTCATAGACCAAAAGGGCCAAGCCGTTACCGGTGCTGTCGTTCAGGTGGGTAAAGCTCCCAACTCCCCGTTTGCTCAAAATACGGCCATCACAAACAGCCAAGGTATTGCGAGTTTTAATGCCTCAAGCATAAATGGTGAAATCACCGACACACCTATAACCATTGTAAAAACAGGATACCCAAAAATCACTTATTTCAATCAATCAGGAATTGAATTTAAACTTCAACTACCACCCCCAAGCCTTCAAAAACAGGCCGAATTATCAGGTGATTTTGTTGGCTGGGATGCCTTGATCGTTAACTTTTCAGATATCGCCACCTTTGGACTTTTTTTACCGTTCTTAAACGCAGATAAATTATTTGCCTTTCAAATGTCAGATCTCATCAGCACTCAAGTTGATAAATTTTCTGTCTTAGGGAAAGACGTTTTTGTTCCTAGTAACTTAATATTTCCAAAACAAAGACATAGTTACGGAATCATACCCATAACACTTAATAAGCCGATCTTTCGCCTTCCCATGTCTGTTCCGGCTACGTACAGCTTTCAAGCAGTGGCTGGGCAATTTCCTTTTGATGATGTGGCTGGAGACCTTGTCGATGGGAAAACGCTCTTTGATATTATTAATCAAATGACCATGCAAAAATTTGGACTCATTAAAGATAAAACAATGAGTGGTCCTGTTTCGGGGCTTCACATGAATGTTAATGAAGCAAAACTTGGCCCGTGCTTAAAACTTGAGACTAAAAATGCGCCACTACCAAAAGTTGCAGGGCTTGCGTTAACACGCGCACCAGAACTTGTCGGAAAACCCTATCAGCCCACAGATATTAAAAATATCGCAGCCGGTGCACAAAACTTAAGCTGTATTAAAGGTGATTCGCGTCCTGTAAATGCCATGGCCTTAGCGATGAATTATCACCTTGAAAACGAAGCCATGATTTTTCATAAGGGAATGTCTTCGATCTTAGCTAGAAATATTCCACATTCTTCAACAACCATAAATTTAACTTTGAAATCATATTTTTCTGTACCCCAATTAAAAATCAGTGAGGCCGGCGGTGTGGTTGAAAGTACCCGACCTGAAAGACAGGGAATTTCACCTACTTCATCTGCAGTGCATGCCATTTTGTCTGATGTTACCGTCACACAAACAGGGACCATCATAAATGAATCAGTTCGCCCGCAATGGATTGTGTTTGGAAACAGCACATTAGAAAAAATCCAATTGCCAACACTTTCTGCTGAACTCTTATCAATCGATACTCGCTCTATTTATGATCAAATTGCTCAAACTCAACCGCCCACAAACTTTAAACGTTGGGAATATATTTGGTTAGGACTAGACCCCGTCTTACAATTTGATAATAATCAACTCATGTCTGTTAATATAGGATACGATCTTTTTGAATCTATGACACACGCGGCACGCAATGCAGTCGATTTCTAAACTAATTTCTTCGTTTTTAATTTTGATTGTCATCACTGGTTGCGTGACGAATCCTAAAAATGATCCTCCAATTAAAGAGCCTGAATCCAGAATCTATGGCGATGCTTATGAACAAGTCTGGCGCTCGATGCAATTGGCGTTAAGAAAATATCCAGTGAAAATTAATAATATTGATCTTGGCGTTTTAGAAACTGATTATGTCAGGGGTGATAAAGTATTTACTGACCCCAATGATACCCGACCCAAGCCAGGATACCGCTATAAGATTACAGTGAGGGTTGTGAGGGGCCGTGTTGAAGGTAAAGCTGCAGTTGAAGTAATCGTATTAAAAAGCGCTGAGATTCAACCTGATTTTTTCTCTGGCTTCCAAGCTGTTTCGTCTAATGGGCTAGAAGAAATATCCATTCTTTATCGTATCGGTAGATACCTAGAAATTGATCGAATTTTGACTAGAAACGCTGCTAAAAACTAAGACGCCTGGGCCTTAGAAACACTTACAGTTTCTTTATACCATTTCTTCCAATAATAACGACGATACACTGGAGGAATTTGCGTTTCTCCTAATTTTTTACCTGTCAGACGCTCAAGGCCTGCAATGGCGGGTGCAAAAAGAGTTGAATCACTGTCATCAAGTACTTTAATAAATTTTGCTTCACTACCAGGCAGAGCTAAATCAGCAAGGGCAGAAACAATATGTTTTCGAATCCATAAACTTTGATTTCGAATATAATTATCTTTTGAATAAAGTGCAGTCCACAATTTATCAGCACACTCTTTTTTACCCAAACGGCCCAATGTATCAACAGCAGTTGTGCGAACTACTAATGCTGAATCATCAAGACCTTTAATAGCTGCTTTGTATGCTACTTCTTTATCAAGTGCGGGTAATACTCGAATCGCTGCATCTCGTAAAAACCAATCACTGCTATTTAGAGCTTCTTTGACTTCAGGAATAGCTTCTTTTTCGCCAAGTCTTACCATTGCCATAAATGCTTGCCAGCGAATACCTAAGGTTCGACTCTCATCAAAAGTGAGTTTTCGAAGTTCTTTATAAACTTCAGGGCCCATTTTTTTAAGTGTTGAAAATTTGTGAGTGTTTGTTTGAGATAAAATTTGCTCAATACTTGGTTTATTTTTTGGGATACTTCCATGAACTTGAATTGTAAATAGGAACAAAAATACAGAAGTTAAGTTTTTCATCCGCCTGATCCTTTCATGAAATTCTCAAATTCTGCGATAAGCTTTTCGCCCGTGTCTTTACCGTCAGCTGGTGCTGGCGCTTTTTCAGCCGCTGCTGTCATGGTGTTAAATTCTTCTAATAATTTATCGGCATCAACCTGAGCTTGTGCAGGAACTGGCGAAGCCGCTGGCTCCGGCGCTGGAGTAGGAGCAACTGATGCAACAACAGCTGCGGCTGCGGCGGCAACCACTTTTTTTGCTGGCGCATCGGGCCCCGGCGTTTCCATATTTACTGTTGTTGGAGCTGGAACAATATGGGGCGGACCTTGTGGGGCACCACCACCTTGTTTAACTTTTTCTAATTCACTTTTCAATCGAACATTTTCTTCTTTGTACAAACTTAAATTCGCAATATCGTCTTCGATAATTTCATATTCACCAAGCCTAGCTTCGAGATCTGAAAGTTTTTTATTTAGCGCTTCCATATCGACACCAGCACCAGGTGCTGCTCCTGCAGGAGCTTCTGCTTGCGCTGCTTGTGCAGCTTTTGCTTTCGTCAATTCATCATTTGCAAGTTTAAGTGATGCTTCAAGATCAGAAAGTTTTTTGGCTTTTAATTCCATCTCAGCTTTGAGTTTTGCAAGTTCTTCAGTATTAGCCGGTGATACCACAGTGACAATCGATGGGGCTGGTGTAGAAACTACGGCCATTGGTTTTACGTTTGGCATAGCAATATCATCGTCATCATCTTTAATGAGATTTGTTGCTTGGCTTACTGAGGGCATTGATGTGGGTGTTGATTGCAAAACTCTTTTAAGTGCAGTTTCAATGTCTTTAAGATTTTGTGAACTATCGTCTTTTGATTCTTTACCTAGATTACTGAAAAACCAAACCAGAATAATGCCCAACATGATGGCAATAATAATTTCTATCGCCAAAGCGTTGTGTCCAAAATATGTTTTTAGTGTATTCGCTATGGCTGGCACTCTTAAATTGTCTCTATGTCGCGCTGCATTCGTCCATAAAATAATTTCTCTAAGTGCATAATTGAGCTCAGAAATTTAAGCCAAGCATAGATTCATAATTTGGTGTATCACACAGGAATAAATATTTTTTTGTAACTAGCCCAAAGACCATTTTTTGATAGGATTTTTTATGAAAACCACACGGCACAATAAACTTCACCAAGAGAAAAGTCCGTATTTATTACAGCACAAAGATAATCCCGTGTGGTGGCTCCCTTGGGATAAAGAAGCTTTTGAAATTGCTAAGACTCAAAACCTGCCGATATTTCTCTCGATTGGATACTCGACATGTCATTGGTGTCACGTCATGGAAAAAGATTCTTTTGAAAAAACAGATGTGGCTGAAATTTTAAATGCAAACTTCGTAGCAATCAAAGTTGATCGTGAAGAACGCCCAGACGTCGATTCTATCTACATGTCAGCAGCACAAGCCATGACAGGTCATGGCGGCTGGCCGCTCAGTGTACTTCTAACACCTGAAGGAAAACCCTTTTGGGCTGGTACTTTTGTCGCCCATGCTAGCTTTACTCAATTACTCTCAAAAGTTTCTACTATGTGGAAAGAACAATCAGACTCACTTATTTCTGATGGAAATCGTTTAGCAGAGTTTATTAAACAAAACTCTTCTCTTCCCTTAATCGATAATCACAATGTCTCTGAAAAATATCTCCATGATTTTTTAAAAAAATATCAAAGCCGATTTGATTCTGTGTATGGAGGAAATATTGGCTCACCAAAGTTTCCACCAACTTATAGCCTTATGACTTTATTAAGAATTCACAGACGCACACAAAACCCTGAAGCCCTCAACATGGTTGAGACAACGCTTAAGCAAATGCGCCGTGGAGGAATTTTTGATCAAATAGGAGGAGGATTCGCTCGTTACGCCACCGATGATCAATGGCTCATCCCCCATTTTGAAAAAATGCTTTACGACAATGCATTAATTGCGAGTACTTATCTTGAAGCCTATCAAGTTACAAAAAATGAAGAGTTTGCAAGAACTGCACGTGAAATTTGTGATTATGTACTACGTGATATGACAGACAGCACTGGTGGATTTTATTCAGCCGAAGATGCAGATAGTGAACACATTGAAGGTAAGTTTTATGTCTGGTCAATTGATGAACTGAAAAATATTTTAAGTTCAAGTGAATTTGAGTTAATCGAAAAGACATTTCATATCACTGAAAAAGGAAATTTCCACGCCCATAAAACCGGCGATGAAGTAACTGAGCAGCGTTTTGAAAAACCGGCACTTGAAGGGAATGTTCTATTTCTTGATCCCCAAAGCCCACTCCCCTCTCAAAAAGATGAAATTTTAAATTCAGCTTTAGCAAAAATGCTTGAAGTGCGAACAAAACGAATACGTCCTCATCTTGATGACAAAATATTAGTTAGCTGGAATGGTCTTATGATTTCTGCTTTGGCAAAATATTTTCAGGTGCTCGACGATGCAAAGTATTTAGACGCAGCAAAAAAAGCAGCACTGTTTTTAATTAATAATATGTCTGATAAACAGGGCAAACTTAAGCGCTCTTATCGTCAAGGAGAGAGTCGTCAGTATGCATTAAGTGATGATTATGCGTTATTGATTCAAGCCCTTTTAGATCTCTATGAATGTGACTTTGACAAAGTTTGGTTTGATCACGCAATGAGACTTCAAAAAACTCAAGATGAACTTTTTTGGGATAAAAACGCTAATGGGTATTTTGATAATGATGGGTCGGACCCTTATTTGATCACACGCAGTAAAACTTTTGAAGACGGTGTGACTCCATCGGCTAATTCTATATCAGCGCTAAACCTTTTACGCCTTGGAGATTTGAACCAAAATTTTGAATATAAAAAGAGAGCTGAACAAATCATTCATGCCGCAGGGTTTTTATTAAAAGAACATCCCCAGGCTGTAACTGCATTATTGCATGCTATTGACCGACTCACAGATGGTTCATTTGAAATCGCACTTATCGGAGATTCAACAAACCCCTCATTTAAATGTTTTTTAAATTCTATTCGAAAAAACTTTCATCCCAATAAAGTCATTGCTGATTCTAATTCAAAGGTTCAATTGGCATTAAATAAAACTCAAATTAATAATGAGCCCACCTTCTACATTTGCCAAAATCAAACCTGTCAGCTTCCTGTGACCGATCAACATCAGGCGCTAGAACAATTAAAACCCAAAACATATACACTCACATAAAAAAAAGCGGGCCTTCCTGGCCCGCTATCACTGCTTATTATTTATAAACTTAGATTATTGTATGCCTAAAATTCTATAGATGAAATCGATAAAAATCGCGTCATCTTCTAGAGGTTGAAGCTGTTCACTGTACTTATCGATCATCAATTTTGGAGCAATGATCCTTACAGTAAGAGTATTCACAGCAACCATATCTTTTTTCACCTTAGCAGAAGCTTCGATAAGCGATTTTGCTAAAGTGGGGTTGCTTGCAAGATGGTTTGTGATTACTTGATCAGCTTCGCTGAACACATCAGGCAAGAGCTCCTGAATTCGAACGTTCATACCCGGATGACTGCCCGTCTCATTAAGGGCTTGGGCTTCATCCATGACTAGCTGCCACCATTTAAATGTGGTGAATCCACTGCCATAGTATGGATCGATCTTCTTAACCAAAGTAGGAGATTGCTGCTTCACAAGTGCCATAAATGCTTTTTGGCGATCTGCAACACCCTGACCAGCAGCACTTCCGTTAAGAAGTGCAGGCATTTCTGTGACTAACTGATCATGGTTTGTGACATCTTTTACGGCTTGATCGCGGGCTTTTGAAATTAAATCGCCCTTTTCGATTAAGTTATACGAGATACCATCATTGCTTCGAACTTGAAGTGCTTTAAAAGTCTTTTGACCATTTGCTCCACTGAATTTTACTTCAGGCAAGTTAAGTTCATTAACACAAGTTTGTGAACCGCCCTCAACACATACGCGCATTTTATCTGCGTATTCATGGTTCTGGTCAGAGACTAAATCCATCACTGAATAAAATGCCCCGTAAACCTTGGTGGTTAAGTTCCAAGATGCGGGTAAGGCTGCGTCTACTGACTCACCACCAACGTTTACTACTGATTGAACCATTGCATACTTAGGTTCAGTGATAAGAGCATTATACGAAGCTAGTGTTAACGTTTTGGTTTGAGGTGCGAAGTACATATTTCCGTTTAAACTTATACGCTGATACTTATCAACTGGCATTCCTCTAGCACCCATGATGAGAATCGCAGCAAGTTTATCAAATTCGTAACCAAGGGTTTCTACTCTAAAGTAGCTGCCATCATACGTACCTGTTGACACAAGGTCTTTTGCATTGGGGCCACCTTTTTTAAGATCAACAAGTTTATTTTTATTTTCATTCACAAGCTGTTGAGCCTGATTTTGATTTAGACCTTGGGCCATGTAAAAGAACATGAGGTTTTGTTCATTGTTCTCATAGATCAAGGGTAACTTATCAAATACAGTTACACCACCTTGTTGACCAATTGGCAAATACAAGCCGCTATCGTTCATACCAACAACATTTACAAAATAGTTGCCAACCATGTTATTAGACAACATGAGATCTGCAAATCCGTTTGGCAAATAAGAAGCTGGAGGTTTTAAAAAATCACCTGTTTTAGGATTTAAAAGAAGCAGTACAAAATCAGCCCAGTCAGAAAAATCTGTTCCGAATGCTGCCATGTATTTTTCAACTACAGCATTATCACAGATATTTCCCATCTCACCTTTATCAATAGAATCTCTTAAAAACTTGATATCACACTGATTGGCATTTGCAGGTACAGTAGGTGACACGATGAATTGATAGATAAATTCATCTGTGACGAGTCGTAGTGGCAACATTGTACGCTGGATGGTTCTCCAGAGATGACTCATGGGGTTGCCAAAGTTGGCACGATTGCGACGATTATGTCTCCATGAATAATCACGATCATACTGTGCGATCACGCGCGCTGAAGCTTGATTTACGTTTGAACCTTTGTCCCAACGAGCACACATCGGATCTTCAAATACTTGATGATCAGTACAAAATTTATAATTCTGCTGAACACCAGTAACTTCATCGGCACTTTGATTGATGCTTGTGTTGTAACCAAAACGAATTGCAGCATCGTCGTAATGACCTGTACCGCCAAGAGCTTCATGAAAGCCTCCGGCATAGTCCATTACAGATGCAAAATCAAAACTCTCTTGCTCAAGAGCTAATTCAGCAATTCTAGGGTCATTTGGATTAGCTTGAGCGAGTGCAATTTTTTCTTTTTCAAGCTGATTCCATTTGTCAGTGTAATGCTTCTTATCACTTGATCCACCAAAGTTATGGCGAAGACCAAAGTTATGACCCATTTCGTGAATCAAGGTGGTGTAAAAAATCAACTGACGAGCTTCAGCTTTTAGTTTTTGCTGAATTTGCTCAAGGGGTTGACCTTGGTGTTGAGCCGCAAATTTTCTTACAAAATGTTCAACTGCGGGTTCAACGAATTCAGAAGTATGAATTCCACGAGCTGATTTTGAAAGTTCTTTAAACTTTCTCAAACGCCCTTCTTTACCTTGCACGGAAACATCTTTTAATGCACGAGCGTCATACCCAGCTTCATACCATGCAGGATCATCAATATTTAATTTCGCAGCTACTTCTGGCTTGCTAAACACCATTGCTCTACTTGCAGCAGCGTTTCCTTCTGTATCTTTAAGTCGCGCCTTTAAAATGCGCGCAGTATTAATATTAGGCTTTACGATTGAAAGATCTGGTTTATAGCCATTTGTTTTAAGAATTTTTCTTTGAGCTTTTAAAAGTTTAGGAATTTCTTTTGCATTCATCCCCTTAACTTCTTTTGTTAAGTCTAAGCTCTTTAAACTTTGGCTTTTGCCATCACCAGGGTGACCATCAGTCAAAACGACTGCTAATTGATCAGCAGCGTTTCCGGCAATAAGTTTTACAGCTCCTAGATAGATTGTTGAACGAGCAGAGTGTGTTTCACCTGTGCTTGGATTATTTGTAGTTTGACTCACACCCAAAAGACCTGTGGGTACTTTTTCATCAAGGGCTGCGATCATATTATATCGATTATCACCAATCTCAGGCCTGATATCTTCATTGAGCCAAACAATTCTATCGCTGCGATCAAGTGCTTTTTGGAAAGATTTATTCCAAGCGTTTACAACATCACGTGCAGCTGGTAAATACTCAGCCGGGAAATCTTTATTAAGTACGTACATGATCTCACCACGAGAACACGAACGACCTGTGCCTGCTTCACAAACATTAAATCGATTAGCAAATAGTTTACGCCCCGTGATAGTTACGCGACCATCTGGGTCAATGTAGTTCTCATATGATCTAAAAAAACCAAAGCGATTAAAATCTTTATTGGTCATTTCATATGCCTTGTAATCACTCTTCACAAGTTTTCGAAATGAATGTTTCATCTGAGCACGCAAAGAACCTACGGGAACATATTCAAATTCACCATCACCTCTATCAAAAGATTCGGTTTGTTGAATTGTAGCATCAACATCAAATGAGAGTATTTCACCTGTTGCATCTGATTCTTTTTTCAAAGCAGTAACAACCTGACCCGCTTCTTGCTTAATTTCTGTATTAAAAATATTTGCCAAACTTGTTGATGTGGCTAAATTCGTACCCCAGTCAACACGCATAAATTCACGCTCGTTCCAAGGTCTTCTTGTATCTTCAATGATTTTATTTGTGTTTTCATTAAAGTCATTTGTCTCACGTTTAATATCAAAATGACTTGTAATCGGAAACTCAGCCACCAATGACGATTGATCGCGCGGGCGATTGATCTCATTTATTCTAATGACTCTGAGTTTACTCTCTGTGATTTCAAAGCGGACATAACCAAAATCATTATGTAAGCCCGGTATCAACCAGTCGGAGGCTAATTCTTCATTAGCCTTTGTGAGAGTACTCACATACGAGTATTCGCCAGCTAAGTCGACTTTTTTAACCTTTGCGGCATTGCTCGTCGTATCGATGTCATTCTTGTTTTTGGCACAAGATGACATGGTTACTACGAACACTAGCGCTAGCATAAGACCCATGGCTTTGCGTGTATTGTTCATTGTGGCTCCCCCTATTTTTATAAAATCCATTTTATCCCTTCCTCAGAGTTTAAAAACTCTTTTAGGAATTAACCTATAAAGTCAAAATCAAATCAAAATAGCCAACAGTCTGAGTTGCATCGTAGAGTGTATAATTTGAATCAACACCTGTTCGATGCAGTGATGAGGCGTTTACATTTGCTAAACCTACAGCTGTTGAAAACTTATCTGTCCAGGCGTAGCCCACTTCGTAAATCAATGAATACTTATCTCTTGTGGTTCCTTGATATGTAAATCCGCGCGATGGAGCATAGACGATACTTGCTGAAAGTTTATCTGTGAAACTGTAAGCAATCGTATTGAGAATACTAAATGAATAAGCTGTATTTAACCTACCGTTTGCTTGCACTTCAGCTTCATGAAAACTTTGTGAGAATTTCGGAGCTGTAGAAATTTCAAGTTTTTTCCATTTATAAGCTATTGGTACAGAAAAACCTAAAACGCTTTTGAGTGTAGATTTTTGAGTTTCATTATTTGTTGGTAAAATAAGTGAGACTCCCGTTGAAATTGTAAAATCTTTGGCGGGCTTTAAAACTTTCTTTGATAGTGAAAATATTGTGTCATCAAAATCACCTGATCGACCATCTGCTCTCACATATGTATATTCTTGGCTGTAGGAACCTTTCGCAGATAATGAGAGATCCCAAGGAAGTTTAGCCCCTAGAATTAATTGATACGTACCTGACTGGGCATAACCTTCACCACCTGAACCGGAGCCAGCAGAACCAGGAGCTAATGTTGTTGAAGTATCTAAAAGTAGAGTTGCAGAAAATATTTTAGGTTTTGGTTCGGCCGGTGTTTGTATTGTTGTTGAATTTATAGTCGTGGTTGATTGAGCATTTGCTTGACTAACAAATCCTAAGATTATCAGTGATACAAATACAAACTTCATATGTAGTGCGTCCCCCGTAATCTAAAAAATCCCCCGTGCCCAATTCTTCATTGTGCACGCAACATGCCACCACTCAAGACACATCTAGGCCTCTGGCCAGTGGCACTTCACACCTAAGACTATTCCAGTTGGAATTTCGGTTAATATCTAGTCCAGTTTTGTATACTTTGGTCAAAAGATGCTACAGAAGCCACGATACTGGCAGGTAATGCTCGTAAAACTAGACTATTGAATCGGAATCTAATCACTCACTTAGGCTTTTAAAAAATAAAAAACCCATGAATTATTGAAATTCATGGGCCACGCAAAATGTCACCAGTGTCAGAATGTATACCCTATTTGCTACTACGGAGCATCTTTTGAACCTCTTCAACATGCTCTGTTTCGCTTCGAACAAATTCACGAGCCATTTCTTCTAATGCAATATCATCACCCGCTAATGCTACCAATTTTTTGTAAAGCGCGAGACCTTCGAGTTCAAATGATAAACTCTCTTCAAGCATTGCATTGATACTATGAACATTGCTTTCTTTCATTTCAGCAGAGAAAGACGGAGGATGGCCTCCAAAGGATGTGATTTTTTCACCAACTGCTACAGCGTGCATCATGCTCTCGCTTGCTTGATCGCGAAACCACTTTTGAATGGGAATGCGATTATGCCCCATGATCATAAATGAATAATGGAGGTATCTCATGATTCCAGCCATCTCGGCTTGGAGTATTTCTTGAAGACACTTCATAACTTCTTTGCTTGTTGATAATGTTTCTGGAGACATCTCGTACTACCTTTCAAATGCATTAATGATTAACGCTTTTTAATTATAAACTGGTTTTAAATATAGTTATATATAGAGGCAAAATAGAGAAATTCACGACATACTTCAACAGTTATATTTGAGCAAAATTTTCATTCTAGATGTTTAATTATTGGGCAGTTTTGCGACTACGTTCGGTGAGCTTTTTCTTAATCGATTTAAGTTTTTGAGTCATTTCTTCAATCTGCTTAACATCAAGAGGTTGAAAATTTGTAGCTTCAAACTGACCATGCTGAAGGAGTTCAACACTATCACCAGCCTTAGCTACTTGCTCTTGAACTTCAGGAGATGACTCTTTTGTGAGATAACTGTGCCCAGCTAAAAAGAAAAACGACAACGCTAAGATAAGCATAATGCTCTCAGCATTTTTTAACTGTTTGAAAATCAGATCCCAAGTAGGTGCTTTCATAGACATATACTTATCGGCAGAGATAGCCGCTTTTAAACCAAACTTAGGTCTTAAAAAAGGCCTTCGAGTCTCTTTTTAGCTTCTTCTTGAAGTTTCTTTTTTTGTTCATCAATGTGTTTTTGTGCTTCATTACGCATGGTTGACTCTGCTTGTTTTTTAAATTTCCCAGCCGCATGAGTTGCGGCACGTGTGATAAGAGTTTTTACCGTCTCCTCAGCCAAATGAAGTTCAGGGCTTGCGACATTACCAGAGAAATGTACAGGCAATACAAGTCTTCCAGACTCATCTGAATTAGCAGCTAAAATATCACCAGTTACAGGGGGGGTTGACACATACGCTGTACCACGAAGATCCATGATTTTATCTGTGGCTCTAATCCAACCCGAGGCTCTTAATTCATTTCGCTCAGGGGTGATTGCATTAAAGGTTGTAATATTGAGCTGAGATTTAGAAAATTCAAAAGTGGTATCAATATTTGATTTTAAGCCACCGCTGTTTAAATTGGCTTTATCTCTTAACCCCGGAATTCCAGCGAGTTTTTGATTAATATATTTATCAAATTGAAGCGTACTCATATACCCCTCAGTCACACGCCAAGAACCTTTCACCCAAGTTGCATCCAAAAAATCAGGGCGCGAAGGATGTGCGGCTTTAATGTTCAGGCTCCCCGTAGCTTTACCTGAAGCTAATTCTTTATATTCAGGTGTGGCCCAACTAAGTGCTTTAGAGATGTTCATATTCGTAACAGTGGTTAAGAGGCTTGTTGTCGGTGTTGCCTCCAATAAATTGGTTTCAATTTTTTCTGCTTTTGCTGAACCATCAAAAATTTCACCAATATTTGCTGTACCTGTTAATACACCCTGATTGAGTCGCCCTGACCAAGTCACGCGATTAATTGATAAACCCATGGCTTCAACATGACCAAGTTTCAATGAAGTTTCTAAATTCATATTCTTCATGATTGGCCAATTTGGAAGTAGAGGTTCTGCTGCAGATTTGTTTACTTCGCTTTTCCCTTTATTCTCTGTTGCTGGTGAATTTTCAGCAGAAGTATTTTTAGTAGACCCAGTAGAATTAACAGCTGTCTTATAAATAAATTGCGGCATATCAGCTGAAATTTTACCTTTTAAATTTAACGGGCTTTTTTGAATACCAAGTGCAAAATCATATTTTCCCCAAAGATTAATATCAGCATCGGCTGCCCCAGATAATTTCCAAACGGCTAAAAACGGAATAAGCTTTGAAATCTGATTAAGATCAAGTTTTGGAATTTGCATCTTCACATTAAATGTTGGTGCTTGGGGCTCTGTGAAACTTCCAGAAATTTTTAAAACCCCAGCAGATGTAGTCAACTGTGAGGGAGAGATAATCACTTGAGACTTTTTTTGTTGAGCTGAGAGATTGAGTTTTAATGGGCTACCCGCCTTTTTTTGAAACTTATCGGCCATCGAAATATCTAACGCTGAAAAATCAGCTTGAGTGTTTATACTCGCAGCCGATAAAGTTTTTCCTTTTGTTACGATGACAGCTTTTGCGTCAATGCTCATTGGGCCACTAAGAGTTTGGGTTTTATCAGCAGACATCCACTGAAATTTGCCCCTTACACCCTGCAACAAAAGTGGGTTGATATTTAAATTTAGATTTTCAGGTTTTTGCAAATCACCATTCAAAGATGCTTTGACTTCGATAAAACCCTGTAAAGGGGTACCCGCAAGCATGGGTATGAATTGTTCAAATCCTACCAAGGTTGTTCGTGGTACAGTGATATTAAGATTTGACTGTTTACCTGCAGTTGAAGCAAGACTCCCTGTAACTGCAACTTTTAATTCTGCTAATCTTGCTTGAGCATTTTGAATATTAATCAGATCTGCAGTTTGGGAAGCAGTGATGCTAAAGTTAAACGGCACACCAACAGGTTTTGAAAACTGTTTTCCGATGCGTAATGAAAGACCTTTCATCTCTGCATCTGCGATAATTTTATTGAGTATTAAAGTTTTCTTAAAAACAAACTCGACATCAGCATTTGCACCAACAGGGCCTTTAATGGTTTTATCTTCTTTATCATAATTAATATGACCTTTAAGATTTTGAGCCTTAATACTTCCTTGAGCTGACCAATCTTGGCTTTTTTTATGTTCAGCATGAACTTTTGCTGCAAGCGCTCCACTCCATTCACCTGCTGGTAAAAATGCTGGAGGCACAGGTAACGATTTTATATCAGGGATGTTAGTAGAGGCGTCCCAAACATGATCTTCGGTTTTAAGATTTGTATTACCACTTAAAGATAATACGAGCCCTCCGATATCGAGTGTTGCGTTTTTTGTTATAAAAATATCTTCGATAAAAGTAAAATTCGACTTTATTTTCAAAGGCAAACTTGTTTTTACAGATGCCCAATTTAAATCAAGCAAGGTATCAAGTTGCAATGACCAGGGCTTATCTAATTCAATCGCTTCAAATTCAAGATTTGTTTTTTCTAGTTTTACAGACTGTGCTCCCTGAACAACATCTATGAGACCATCAATAGCTTTAAGTTTAATACTTATAGCAACAGGCGAAGTTGATTTTTCAGTTTTTACATCTGTTGATTCAGTTTGTTTTGCTTCTTTAGTTTGAGGGGCTGTGCCTGCAATAGGTTTTTCAGGAAGCTGCATATTGATTTGCGGCTGAGTCACAGTGACTTGAGCAACGAGTTTACCTGAAATAATCTCAGCTAGGTCAGCTTGAATTAGAATTTGTGGGATAGTAACTTTTGCATTTATAGGCTCAGTTAACATAGTGTTTACATTTAAAAGTGAAAGCTTAAGTGGCGGCCAAAACACAATTGCAACTTGCCCCACTGTGAGTGGACTACCTAAAGCAAGGGAGCCCTCTTTTTCTATGATTTCCTTAATCTTTGGTGGCAACATTATATTAGCGACTATGGCTATAGTTGCAGCGAGCAAAATAAATGTAGCAAACCCATAAACCAAGAATTTTTTCATAAATAAGTGTCCTTCTGAGAATAGACTTTTACTTCAGCCCACAGTACATTACCTTAGCCCATATGACAAGAATTGACCTTTTGCGCCATCGCCTCTTAGAGGTTGAAAATAGTTTTGATTTTTCAGGCGAAATTAAAAATGACCCACTCGCACTAGTACTTAGGTTTTCAGATTCTAATGATCGCGAAGTAGCAGCCCTCATAGCAGCTGTTTTTGCGTATGGAAATGTAAGGCAAATCCAAAATAGTTTAGAAAAAATATTTCTACTCTTAGGGCCGCAGCCATCTAAAAAATTAAAAACTACTACCGGTAAACAATGGAAAAAACTCATCCCACAAAGCTTTAAACATCGATTTAATACTGCTGATGATTTAGGTTTACTTCTCACCTGGCTAGGCCATGCACTCAAAAACCATGGAAGTTTAGAAAATCTTTTTAAGGTTAGTTCCAAAAACCTTGATATCGCTGTTCGACTTGAAAATTTTATTAACGCCTTAACAAGTCAACCAAGTGCGCCATATATAAAACCCAAATCAAGAGGCGCATTATTCTTTTTTCCAAAACCCTCAGGTAAGAGTGCATGTAAGCGACTACTTTTATTTTTAAGATGGGTTTGCGGCACAGGCCCCATGGATCTTAGCCTTTGGAAATCAGTAAACTTAGCTGATCTCATCATACCCGTAGACACTCACGTTTTAAGAATATCTAAACACCTAGGTTTTACTAAGCGTAAAGACAACTCATGGCAAACAGCCGTTGAGATTACTGAAGCATTAAAACAATTAGACGCACTTAACCCCACACGATTTGATTTTGCTCTTTGTCATTTAGGAATTTCACAAGAATGTCCAAGTCGATTTAATGTACAGATTTGCGGCCATTGTCGCATGAAAGAGCACTGTTTGACTTTTGGAAAAGCCACAAAGAAGCTTGAAACTCGAGCGATCAAGCATTACAACAAAACCTCACGCTGACCGCGTAGCTCAGTTGGATAGAGCACTAGTTTCCTAAACTGAGGGTCCATCGGGAAGTGATTGAATTCAGAACTCTTTTTCTGTTAAAAACTCGGATGACGGGGAAATTGACGGAAAAGGAAAACACTTGCTAGGACATTGATACAATTCGAGACCTCGTAGCTCAGATGGATAGAGCAGCTTCCTCCTAAGAAGCAGGTCGCCCGTTCGACTCGGGCCGAGGTCACCATTCAATACAACTCGAGGGTCCATACCGGATAGATACTTTACAATTTATGGAAATTAAAAGATAAAACATTGGCCTCGGGAGCTGAGACTACGATGGACTTAAAAATCTGACGTAAGAGACTCTTTTTGATAGCCGCAGATGCCTTAGCAAACCCACGCTTGGTATCTGCTAGTGCAGTCTGAAACTCTACAATTCGTTGAGTTCAGACAAGCCCGATCATACAAATCAGGCTTGTGCTCCGATTAGCGAGCTTTTCTGAATTAAGAAGCTTTGGCGCGTTTGCCCTTCTTCGGGCGGACTTGTAATTCAAGGCCCAAGTTACCGAGCACGCGACTTACGACTTCAAAACTTGGATTACCTTGCTTATCAAATATCTTATAAAGAGTTCTGCGATTAATACCGCTCACATCGGCAAGTTTTGAAAGCCCGTGAGCCTTAGCAACATCGCCAAGAGCTATGGGCATGAAACCCATGTGGGGTCAAGGCGCTGCTTAGTGTGCGATTTTCATCTCGAGCGGATGGGCTTAAAGAAGTTCTTTAAGCAAAGACGAATCATGAATCTTTTTATGAGGGTTCATGCAGGAGGTTCACTTCATTGAAAATTCATTGAGGTGAGTTATAATCATTCGCTGGTAAACTGGTCCGCCTCAGAGAACAACAACAATAACGGGTGGTACCAGGACTTTTCCAATGGAAACGAGAATGTCAACACAACAAACCCAACTGCCAAGCTGCATGTTTACCAAACTGGAGGCGCTGGAACAGTCATCTCTAAGTTCATAAACGATGCGGCTACTTGCTCTGTTACAGATGCCGGTATGAGTTGCGCATCAGACGTTCGACTTAAGACTGATATTCAACCCATCGAGCATGGACTTGATAAAGTTAGGTCTCTTGATGGTGTCACGTTCCGCTGGAAAAACGGTAGTGCTTCAGATCAAAGATCTATGGGCTTTATCGCTCAAGAAGTAGAAAAAGTTGCTCCTGAACTTGTTCGTAACGATAAGGATTCAGGTTTTAAACAAGTTAATTACTCAAACTTCGTGGCACTCCTCACACAAGCTGTTAAAGAGCTTTATAATAAAATTGTTGGCGTTTCTGACAACGTTGCAGCCATGAAGATAGAAAACATCATTAAAGACCGCCAAATCCAATCCTTGCAGCAAGAAAATTTTCAGATGAAAAACGAGAACGCTGCAATCAAAGCTCGTCTTGAAAAAATCGAAAAAGCCCTTCAGTCGAAATAAAGAAAATAAAGAACAGTGGCCTGTTAATTCGAACCGCAGTTTGATCTCAAGATAATTTAGATTCAGGCAATTTAACTAATGGGGCTGTTGAAAGAGTATCATCTGTTTCGTTGCAATCACCAAAATCCTTCTTACGACGTGCAAGAACACGCACCATTCAATCGCTTCAAGAGCGTGCTGATAAAACAGAACAAGAGAATCTAACAAAAAAAGGTACCTGGTGCCGCTGTTATTATTGAAAACCCCTTTTCAAAAAAGGCATATAGGTATAAACTCACATTATGGCTCATCAAAGACAACGTCTGTTACAGGCCCAAATTCTGAAAAGCATTAAGCATAGCCCCATTGTGGGAATCGTCGGTCAACGCCAGACGGGCAAGACCACGCTCACGGAGAGTTTGGTTTCTGGCGAACGCTATGTAAGTCTAGACCAAGCAGTTCAATTAGCTGCTGCTCGCACAAATCCAGAAGCATTTTTAGATCGCGGAACCACTCTTTTCGGTATTGACGAATGCCAACTCGCACCCGAACTTTTTCCAGCACTCAAAGAGGCTGTCCGAGTTTTAAAAAAACCAGGCCGATTTTTACTTACAGGGTCAGTGCGCTTTACTTCTAGAAAAATTATTCGCGAAAGTCTCACCGGGCGCATAGTGACCCATGAACTACTGCCCTTATGCATAGCTGAACTTAATGATTACAAACTTGGTGATGTCGTCAATTTTTTGAGACTTTCATTAAGTGAAATGCAAAAAATTTGCAAAAATAAGATTCAGCTCATTTCTGAAAAAAGTGTTGCCGACTATCTACTCAAAGGGGGGCTTCCCGGAATTTGCTTTTTTCGCGACCCCCATGTGAGGGCTGAACGTTTCAATGCACACTTAGATACATTGCTCCGCAGAGATATCCAATTAGTTCTTGAAACCACTCTGCCTTTCGAAAAACTTTTTAAAACAATGCAGTATTTCGCCTTTAATCAAGGAAAACCACTTTCCATTTCTGAGCTCAGTCGCTTTACACGCATTTCTGCACCAAGTTTGAGAAAATTAGTTCCCGCCTTAGAGGCCTTATTTCTTATTCGGCGAATAGAAACTATCGGTGACAGAAAAAAAGAAATTTTCTTTTTAGAAGACCAAGGTATGGCCTCATTTTTAACTCCAAGGATTGATGCAGAGGTCGATCTTTTGCGATTTGTTTTTTCACAGTGTTTAGCACAAATAAAATACCTTCACCCTCACAGCTCCATTCGGAGCTATGAAACACGAGGCGGCGCTAGAGTACCTCTTGTATTAGATGTCTCTGGAAAAATGACCGGCTTAATTCCCACCACACTAGAAACGCCCGATACTACAGCGATAGCTTCGGCAGAAAGTTTTTTGAGACGCAATCCAAAAGCGGTCGTTGCAATTCTGACCCGAGGCAAAGTCGTAGTTCCACTAAGCTCAAAAATAATTATCGTACCTTATCGCGCCATTGTTTAAAATAGGTACGTTGAAAGCGCTATCTGCCGAGCACCTGCTTCGAAGTAATTCCGCCAAAGAGATACTGTTACATGGTCAAAGCATTTATGGATAAAAAATGATTGTATTGTGCTCATTTTTTTGAAATTATGAGCACATGATCAACAGATTAATTTCCGAGTCTATTGCTAAAACTAAGAAAAGCATCTTACTTCTTGGTCCGCGCCAAGTCGGCAAATCCACATTGGTATCGCGATTAACTCCCGATCTATCTATCAATTTGGCTGATGAAGTTGAATTTATGACACATTCATCTCACCCAGAAGAACTTGCCAAGCTGATCGAATTGCAATCGGCTAAATCCATTTTTATTGATGAGATTCAACGCCTGCCCCGTATTCTTAATACAGTGCAGGCCTTAGCTGATAAACAAAAGGGGTTAAAATTTTATCTCACCGGCTCAAGCGCCAGAAAATTGAAACGTGGCGGAGCGAATTTACTGCCTGGACGAGTACTCAATTTCAAATTAGGCCCACTCGTAGCCGCCGAAATGGCTTATAAGTTTGATACAAAAAAGATTTTGAGCCGAGGTTCACTCCCTGAAGCTTATCTCGAGGGTCAATCAAACGAGGCCGAACACTTGCTAAAATCTTATGCCGCTAATTATCTTAAAGAAGAAATCAAAGCTGAAGCTCTGACGAGAAATATTGAATCATTTGCTCGTTTTCTCAATGAATCTGTTTTATCCGTCGCTCAATTTATGGATCTGACTAAAATCGCCAAGAAAGCAAAAATATCTCGGCATGCGATCCCCCGATATTTTGAAATTCTGGAGGACACCCTAATTGGTTATCGTGTTTTTCCATTCGCACCTCTCGCAGAGTCAGAAGACCTTATTCGTCACCCTAAATTCTATCTGTTCGATAACGGTGTCTATAATGGTATGCTACAAAACTTCATTCCCAGCGCTGACAGAATTGGAATTCTAGCAGAACAACTTGTTTTCATACAAATTTTGCACTCAGCATGGGCGTGGAATAAAGACATAACCATCTCTTCATTTCGGACAAGAAAAGGAATTGAGGTCGACTTTATTGCCGAAACCAAAAACGGTACGGTGGCCATAGAGGTTAAAGCTGGCGACAGATTTACTACGGAAGACGGGGATGGCTTGCTCTATTTCCAGAAGGTTTTTCCCCGCCATTCGGGGCTTTTTATTTTTCACATGGGACACACCGAGCGTCGTATGGGTCCGATATGGGCCCTTCCATGGCAAAAGGGTCTTCGCGAATTGGGATTATAACCAAACGTCGGTATAGGGACTACATCACCTCAAACGGCCTTAGATGTTAATGGAGTTGTTAGAGTTGCGAAGTATGCAGCCCAGCCTTTTGCTTGCGATGCAGCCCATGACAGCTCTTTAGCCATCACTTCAGGCTATCGTCAGTGTATCTGCAAGGGCGGAACGACTTCCTGGGTTTTCACCAGCGACGGAGCTACAGCCTGCGTTTGGTAATTACCGCACTCCAATAGGTCATATCTGGATGTCTTTGACCTTTTGGTTCCGAAAAATCCTGCTCAAAAGATTGACTCAACCATTCGCTCTTTTCTATAGCCCCGTAACAAAAAATTCAACTACCGCTCCCATACTCCGACCTGCAATTGCGTCAAAAAACTGCTGCACCACTTTTTGCGAAAAAGTGGCAAAAATCGCTGTTTTCAAAGTTTTGTGTTCAAAAAAAGTAATTACAAACAATGGGTTAGCTACCCACATGTAAAAATAGTGACCAAAAAACGTGGTTTTGGATCGATCAGCCACTCGAAAGGGCACTTTTTGGTTACTGTTTTGATGCCTCCCCCACCCTTTTTGACCCGAAATCGACACTCATCGGACGTTTTGGTTACTCTTTTGATGCCTACCCCCTCGTTTTAACACAAATTGACTCAGGACCCAATGTGTGTCAGACTTTGTAAGTGGACACTTTACCTTTTGAGCTCAGCGAAAAACCATTCACACTAAGACAAGCAATTAAGCTTGGGCTGAATCGCTATTTCTTGAGGAAGCTCATCGCCGAGGGAGTTGTCGAACAACTGGCTCGCGGAATATATCGGCGAACTAAAGACGATATCAGCGAAGAGGATCAGTATAGATCTGCAACCTTGCGTGTGGGCTCACCCTCTGCCGTCTGCTTGGTTTCAGCGCTCGCTCACCACGGGCTGACGGATTCCATCCCAAAAAAAACTTGGATGATGGTCACTAATACCAAACGAACGAACTTTGCGGACATCAAAGTCTTTCGAGCGCGCAGCCCGAAATGGAAAATTGGAATTGAAAAGTGTGACGGCTATTCAATCACGAAAATCGAGAGAACAATTGTGGACTGTCTGGTTCAGCGAGAGAAATTGGGGATTCAAATTGGGATTACAGCCCTTAGAAATGCGATATCATCGAGAAAATCAAACTTAGGTAAAATTTTGGATACAGCCATCAAACTGGGTGTTGCCCATCGAGTGAGACCTTACATCGAAGCACTTTCGTGATTGGGGTATTGGTATGACGAAAAAAGAGAATCTCTTATTACTGATCAAAGAAGGCGAAGGGCTTACTGTCGAATTCAAAGAGAGATATACATCTAAAATTGCCCACGACATTGTAGCCTTCGCCAACTCCAAGGGTGGCAAAATCCTTCTGGGAGTTGCCGATGACGGCTCGATCAAAGGCGCTAAGCTCACTGGGCAATTAAGGCTGAAATTTTTGGACTGGGCCGAAATTGTGATCCAAGAATCGAAGTCGATGTAAAAAACGTGAATAACATTGTCGTCGTCAACGTCGTAGAAGGCACCGACAAGCCCTACTCTTGCGCCGGCACTTATTACAAAAGATTCGATGCCGTCACTCAAAAATTAAGTCGGAATGAAATTAAGGCGATCTTTGATTCAAGAGAAAATGATCACTTCGATGAAAAAGTAAATTCTAAAGCAAAACTATCCGACGTTTCGCTTAAAAAAGTTCGTGATTTCTATCGGCTTGCAGATATCAAATATTCGGTCACAAAAGAAACGCTCCCCAATATTCTAAAAAGCCTCAATCTGATGCAGAACAAATCAATCAACAACGCTGGGGTTCTCTTTTTTGCTGGCAAGCTTGATCCCTTTTTTCTTCATTCGCAGGTTATGCTTCTCGCTTTCAAAGATTATGTGGGGGCCAACATCTTTGATAGAAAGGAAGTCCGGGGCGATTTGTTGACTCAGTTCAATGAGGCGGAGTTTTTTCTCAAGAGGCATCTGAGCCTTCAAGCTATTATTGAAACAAGCCGTCGAAGAAACGTGTATGAAATCCCTCAAGAGGCTTGGCGCGAAGCCATTGCCAATGCCATCATTCACCGCGACTACAATATGGGTGGCACCAGTATTCAAATTCGAGTTTTTCCTGATCGGATTGAGATTATTAATCCCGGAAGGCTGCCACTCGGGATTTCACCGGAAAACATCGGCGAACTTTCATCTCGTAGAAACGAAATTATTGCCGATATGTTTGCCCGTCTCGATATTGTTGAAAAAGCTGGTACTGGAATTATCCGCATTCGTGAGGCCATGAAAGCCGAAGGACTCAAGCCTCCAGTATTCGAGGATAAGGGGGATTTTTTCAAAATCATTCTTTATCGTCCCAATTTGAGACAAGAAAAGACTACCCCAGAACTACACAAGAACTACCCAAGAAAGTTTCATCGATCCTTCTTCCGAGATCCTGTCATTGATAAAAGAGAATCCTGGTATTACACAGCAGGAATTAGCAGAAAAACTTAACATCACTCGGGATGGCGTCAAATATCATATCAAAAAGCTTAAAGCAGCCAAGAGAATCAGGCATATCGGCCCGACAAAAAGGGGGCGATGGAAAATCTTGAATGAGAAGTAATCAAAACTAGAGGGGCCATCGGAATCACCATGCCCATTAAAGGCTTCAAAGACAAAGAGACTTTGGCTGACCACAAGCCAAAGACGAATGGCTTCCCCAGTTTTCTGCCAACCAAAAAGCTAATGGTCGGAGGCTTTCAATTGAGAGTCAAATGTTGAACCATGAAATTGGGTTTGCTCGGGATCAAGCCAACTTGTCCAATTTGCAGCACACTTTTTACTCTTTGTGAGAACTGTTGGACTGGACATAAATATTGCAGCTCAACTTGCAGTCAAGAAGGCCGAAGAAGAAATCGAAAGCTAGCTGAGAAACGGTATTCAGCCACACCTAAAGGCAAAGAGAGCCGAAGCCGAAGGCAGAAAAATTTTCGCAATCGAAAAATTTTGAATTCTAGAGTAACTGATCAGTCTCCCACAAAGCGAAATTCCATAGTACATCGTTTTTCGAAATCAATGAACAGAGCCACTGCCAGCAGGTGTTGGCATTGTAAGCGAACTATCAAATTCATTGTCGGAGGACACTGTGCACTCTCAAATGGCTTACCAGAAGAAGGAAATCAATTCTCATTTGCTCGGTTCCGATCAAAGGTTGCTAGATTTTCTCTATGACTCACCGACTGCGGTGTCTCTGAGAGATCGTCCCGAGATTCTTCTTGATGACAGTTGGGAATTTTCGTTGGACGAGCGAGTTTTGATTCGAGCAGCTTTAGACATATCATGTGGAGGCGGGCTAGTTTTCTTAGGCGAATTGCTTTCAGATTTGAGTGAAAAACAATTTGAATGTTTGATCAAAGCCTTGACCCGCTATCGAGAGATGCACCAAAGCATTCAGATCTATTCCGGATATCAAAAAAGATTAGAAAATGGTTAAGAAAAAATGGAACAGGCAGGTCAAACGATCAGTCGAAAATGATTTAGAGCCACCAAAGCAATTATCCATGAATGAATACACGGTGAAAAGGGTTAGACCGGCCCGCAAGAAAAAAACAGTTCACCCAGGTTATACAATTATTTCAGCCCATCGGCTTTGGATTTTTGAAAAAAATAAAAGTAATCGGTCTTAAAACCGGAGGAGAGAAAATGGACAATACAAAGTTAGTCAAACAAATGAAGAGATTCGAGGGATGTTTGATGGTTGATAGAGGTCTTTCTAAAGTTACGGCAGGTTTTCAATCGCATATGGCAAAGCCGGTTGAGCCCCAATCGTTAGCTCGAGCCATCGTGAAGCTTGCTGGACAACAACAGTAAGAATTATCAATCGTTTATTGAGGTCTCTATATCTTCTTCACGACTGGAGAAGTGCTTGCAACGACGCGATTTAGCTCAAATGTATAGAGGTCTCTTTCAGCATACCTTTGATTTTACGGATTCGTATCATTGGTTCTTTACGCATATTGTTCTCAACAAAATCCCAATTTACGGTTTTCCAAAAATTCTCTAGATATTTACCTCGCTCATTTTGATAGTCCAAATAGTAAGCGTGTTCCCATACGTCACAGACGAGTATGGGCGTTTGATCGTGCATGACGGGCACATCGGCGTTTTTCATATTGTGTATGGACAATCTTCCATCAGGGTTTTTCACAAGCCATGTCCAACCCGATCCGAACTGTTTTTTGGCGGATTCGGTAAACTTTAACTTAAAGTTTTCAAAGGACTCAAAGTTTTGTAAAATCGAAGCAAGACTACTGTCATCAGGCTGTCCACCTGATTTTGGTGTCATGCAATTCCAATAAAAGCTGTGGCTCCATGCCTGCGCAGCATTATTGAAAATCTCTTGATTGGTATGAGCAGACTCTAAAATAATTTCTTCTAACTCCAGTTTATCAAACGCCGTGTCTTTAATTAGAATATTCAGTTTTGAAACGTATTTTCTGTGATGCTTCCCATAGTGGAATTCCATCGTATTTCTAGAAATGAAAGGCTCTAGTGCGTCGGTAGCATATGGAAGTGGTGGAAATTGAATTGCCATGGCAACTCCTTCTTTATATGTGGCAAATTGCCTCATAACGATTTTAGTGTTCTGTTCGCCATTCTCTCATAGCTTGATCACCAGGTCGGTCAATATGAACCTTACCGTCAACGCTTTTTACCCAGCTCAGAGGAATAAAATGGTGTTTGCCCGCTTTATCTTTCTTGAGTTTGATACTTTCATTGCCTTCAAGGTGGTCAACCACTGCGAATTGCCCGTCTTCTGAACACACTACTGGCATATCTGGCTTTATTTCTGACGAATTAATCATTTTTGTATCTCCTTCATTTGTGTTATTTCAATTTGTCACCTTCGAGATGTGCAATCTAAAGGCCACCTCAAGAATCATGCAGAATCTGTATCTCGTTTATTTCAGCGTCACCTTGACCCAAGGGATTTGAAATGCCCTACCTAACTCACACTTACACTTACAAGTACTGGAGGTTTTGTAACCGAAGTTCTGTTTTATTTGATTTTTTCCAAATCAAGCCTGGGCCTTAAACCGGTAACCTGCTTTGAAAGATCTCGCAGGGCATGTCGTAATCCTTCTTCAAGAGTTGGATGGTAAATGGGGAGCTTAAGGGCATCAAAAACCGTCATTTTTTGATGGATCATGCACGCAATCAAATGCGCTAGATGTTCACCAGCAGGGGCTATCATTTCAGCCCCGAGTAATAAACCGGTTTTAGGTTTTCCATAAATGCGAAGTATTCCGGTCGATCCAAGTATTATAGATCTCCCGCTATCAAAAATGCTTTCCCCAGTAATAAATTTCTCGTGAGTCAAACTTTCAAATGTCTTTCCGACCGTTGCAATATTGGGATCACAAAACGTGATGTTTAAAGGAATGCGCCTTTCAAAAGCTTGTGGTTTTTTTTGCATGCTATTAAATCCAGCGATCCTCCCATCGTCAGCAGCTTCATGGAGAACAGATCGGTAGTGCTTGACATCTCCGACAATAAATATTGGAAATTTTCCAACCTGAAGAGTGTTGATGTTAAATACAGGAATTTCATTTTTATCAAACTTAATTCCAATTTCCTTTAAACCAAGACCGCTTAAGTTTGGTTTTCTACCTAAGCTCGCTAATACTTTTTCAACCTTATATGTTTTTTTGCCAGCAGTTATTGTCAGTTTTTTATTCTTCTCTTTGACAACAGCCTCGTGCCCTAAATTTAATTCAAATTCCAAACCAAGTAGCTTTATTGCATAACCGTTAACAACCGGATCAGACAAGTTTCCAATAAATTTCGATTGCCCCACACCTGTCATTTTAACGCCGAGCCTGTGAAGTGCTTGGCCCATTTCGAGCCCAATCGGCCCAAGTCCCACGGTCACCATTGAAGACGGGAGTATTTTTTCTTCAAATAACTGATCCGTTGTCAAAATGAGATTTTTTAAATTTAGCCAATCAGAAGGTATTACCGGAGTAGTCCCTGTCGCTATTATTACTTTTCGTGCTTTGATAATATGGGGGCCCACCTGAAGGATAGTGGGATCGAGAAACCTTGCTGAGCCCTGAAGATTTTTGTCACCAATTTTTCTTACATCGTTAATGACACTTTTAACAAAACGGTCCCGCAGACTTCTCACGTACTTCATGACGAGATCCGATTTAGCCTCTAGATATTGAGAGCCCTTAATCCCTTCTTTAGCAAATATTTTTCTGCTGTAAAAATCATTTGCTACTTGGATAAGCACCTTAGAAGGCATGCATCCAACGCGTGCACACGTAGTCCCATACTCTCCCTTGTTAATGAGGACAAAATTATCAGTGTGTCTTTGGATTTCTGAAACAGTGGAAAGTCCTGCAGTTCCAGCACCGATTACGGCTACGTCAAATACTTTTTTGCTCATGTCAAAAGCTTAGCTTTTTTGGTGAGACAATGTTAGCGGAATTATTCGTCTTTTAAAATTTCAGAGGCGTTTCTTCCCTTTACTTATAGAAGTGCTTGCCAATCTTTGTAGTTCATCTGAAATTTTGTCGGGTGGCAGAACGAAATCAACACAGCCCGTAGCCTCAGCGCTAGCAGGCATGTGGTTTATTTCGGAAGACGCGTCCTGAGCAAAGGTTGTTCCTCCCTTTGCTTTGCTTTGATTTGCTTGCATCCCTCACTACCATCGCCATCATACCCAGACAGGACAATGCCGATCGCATTTGCTCCCATAGCCTCTGCCAAAGAAATAAAAAACAAATCTATCTGCTTCTTCTTTATATCGCGTGGGAAGATGACTTTGAACGTATAGTTCTCCATGAGGAGATCTGCGTTCGGAGGAATTACGTAGACATGATTCCTCTGGATCGGTAGCCCATCAGAAGGAACCATAACTTTCATTTTCGTGTGACGCGACAAAATCAGCGCAAGCTCACTGCTGGCAGTGGGGTTCATATGAGAAATAATAACAAAGGCCATTCCTGTTTTAGGTGGAATGGCGTCCAAGAGCGCCTTATATGCGTTAAGTGCTCCAGCTGAGCCCCCAATACCGACAATGAAGTTAGGCCGAAGTCGTTCCATAAGTTACTTCATTACTCCCTCAGCGGGGGGGGGGGG
>Ga0163151_10001642_pt1 | contig 37087 bp, 34 predicted proteins | sample OliLakLV19MP5IB2_FD_145596 | JGI IMG/M metagenome (GOLD analysis project Ga0163151, IMG submission 145596) | Freshwater microbial mat bacterial communities from Lake Vanda, McMurdo Dry Valleys, Antarctica - Oligotrophic Lake LV.19.MP5.IB-2 | ecosystem: Environmental > Aquatic > Freshwater >... | reverse complement strand
GTTTAATGAGGTCCTTTTTATCTTTTTCGCTTTGTAAAACACTATTCTCCATAATTTCCAGCTGTTTTTTCATCTCAATCTCCCCAAGTAAAAAATTTTAAAATCTGTTAAAAAATATTCTTTTCGAAATCTATTACTAAACTTCTATACCCCAAAACGAAGCAATGATGCTGGTCAATAGACCCACCAATACCTGTTGAGTAGCGCCTGTTGCAGGGGCCCTGATGCTGCCCTTAATATCGGAAACCAAGAGATTCAGTTGCGGTAACAATGCGGCGTCGTATTTTCCGCCCCAGAAAACCATGCCTGCACTTTGCGAGATCGAAGCAATTTTTGCGGCATCAACAGATGCTAAAGCACTTGCGGCGTTTGTCCCGCCTAAAAATACTGCGCCCCGCTGAACACCACAAAGGGATACAGCCGCGGCTAGCTTTATGACTGCCATTTGCATTTCTGCCGAATAAGAGTTAGCGGCACCATCTAATGAAAAAGAACCCCTGTTCGCTTCATAAGCCAGTTGAATATTGGCATCACCTGTACAAGATTGGCCGAGAGGTAGCTGAGAATTCATGAGACTCACAAAAAGATCCTGAATAAGCGCAAAGCTTGCAAAAGACACTGTCTTTTGCCCTTCCACGCCTAGTATTTCTGCCGTGCCAAATGTGTCCACGGCGGTCGAGGGTCGACTGCTCTCAAATTTAAACTTGCCGGCTTTAATACCCGCGCAGCTATTTCCGAAAATCACTACCGCGCCAACCAGCCCGATAACTAAACTCACACTTAGAGTTCTCAATGTTTTGTTATTGTATATCATATGCGTACTCCCCTTTATTAATTATTCACCGATACATTCGATCTGAGTAGCAACGGACTGGTATGCTGTCTTAACACTATAATTATTTTGTTTCATTTGTTGAGCTACCCAATCTATCATAGGGCGATCAGCAGCTCCGGGTTTGCGCTTGCAGACCTCGGTAAAGGCCCTCTCCGCTATACATTTCGGAAAGCGTTCAGAACTAGAAATCATGACTCCAAGAGCTTGAACGCCTTTACCCGTCATAGCGCCATTCCATCCAAAATAGGCTCTGTTAGTTGTACCCATGATATTGTTGGTCCATCTGTTGTCGATCACAGATTTTCCGTAAAAATCCGCGTTTCTATTGAGCTTCCACGACACATTGATAGGATCAAGAGGAACGTTGTTCGAGGATTTAAATTGGTTGGCGTTTTCTGCCGTAGCCGGAGCCAAGCGAACTTGATTTACGCCCAAGTAAACCCCTGAGTGCTTTGTGTATTGTTGTCCGACGCCACCATCAAAAAAGTCAAAATAGGCAAACGCTGACTTCATAGCATCCATTTGGGTGTGGCAACCCTTACACTGAGAATTATATTTATCATCGTATTTATTGACATCACGAGCGACAAACTCATCACTGCGCGAAGTATCTGCAAAATCTTCCATCGCTATGCAATTAAATTCTCTATTAATAAATTCGTATAAGCGGCGATTTGTCCCGGCTATAGCGTGAGCCGACATAAAGCCACGCGATGAAATTAAGGCCGATGCATCCTCAGCCGGAAGTAACGAAACAGTATCGTTAGGTCCACGAATTAATATTCCAGAAGGCCCTCTTACAAGGTTTCGATAGTCAAATCCACCTGGTATTACGTCCATTGTTTCATAATGTAAGTTGGATTTCAAAATTTTGGTCAGACGATCAGCATCAGCAGCTATTGTTAAATTCGTTCGATTAATAGCTGGTGCGGCGGGGACAGTTAATAATTGCGCTTGATCAAACTGAAAATAAAAATTATCAGTTAATAGTTTTCTAGCATCAATGTCTTCTTTGCAAATGGCGCCAACAAATGTTGCCACAAAATCGTTGCTAGGGTTCGTCGGATTTTCATCGCGATAACTCATCTTAGTGGCCACGAGCCTTAGGGTTTTATTACAAAAAGCGGGATCATCGGTCGCTACTTTAGCCGCAGCGATACTCTGGCCAGCCATGAGCTTGGCCACCATATCCACAATTTTGGGATCATTAAATAGAGGGCGATACCCCGCGAGGCGACTAAAAATCAACATTGCCGTTTCTTGTGCATCAGCCTGAGACACAATTCGCGTTGCTCCCTGTTTTTGTGTGAAGATCTTTTCTTCTCCTAGCGATAGCTGCTCAGAAACCGAGGAATCAGGACCTGGCAACGCTGTTTTAGCACAGCCGGTGCCAATTAATATTAATATGGACAAAGCCATCGTCATTAATCTTGATTGTTTTAATTTGAGACCAGGTACCCCTACCATAATCCCTCCCCGTATAAATCTATCTGCAATCAAAAGGCCACAAATAGAAGACTTTAGAAGCTTTGGCTGTTCAATCCTGGAAAGTTCCTTTACAGTTATCAACTATCTGGTCACCTTTTCGGCTAGACCAAGGTATTTACTTAACTTCATACCCGCTCAAAATGAGTTAAGAAGAAAATTTTTATTGGCCCATTCTGATAATTCGAAAATACCTGTCGAGAATTTTGACAATCCCACAAAAATTATTGAACATGAAATAAACGGCAGTAAGCCAGGAGTAAGTGAGGAGAAAGATTGTCACAGGCAGCAGCACTTGTCGAATTTTTGAACTGTCCCAAATGCAAACAAGATGTCTCATTAAAAGACGATTCACTGAGTTGTAATGCTTGTTCGATTATCTTCCCGAACTTTAACGGCATCCCTTGGTTTTTTAAATCTGTCGACTCAACAATACTGCAGTGGCAAGCTCGGATTTCCGCACTGTTACAAAAATTAGAATACCAAAAAAGACTTTTGCAAGATGATCTCTTGCGCGTGGGCCTGTTACCAGAGACTAAGGAACGCTTGCAGTGTGGAGTGCAAGGTGTCGAACGAAATCTCAAGAGTCTTAAAGATCTGCTTTCTCCCTTGATGGGAGTCCAACAGAAAAAACCTAATGACATTGTCCTTTCTTTGATTGATAAAGTCCCATTCGAGCAAACGATTGACAGTTATTTTGTCAATATTTTTCGTGACTGGAGCTGGGAAACCGACGAAAATCAATTAACTCTCAAAGCGTTGGTTAAAGTATTGCCCAAGGACTTGAAGCCACAAAACATTTTCTTCTTAGGCGCCGGCGCGGGACGCCTCACCTACGATCTTCACCAACTGCTCAAGCCCAATGTTTCGGTTGCAGTTGATATCAACCCGCTATTAATGTTTGTATTTAAAGGCCTGCTTGAGGGGAAAAATTACCTCCTCTCAGAGACTCCGATCGCACCATTGACCTTAAAACGAATTGAAGTTGAACATCTATTACAAAGACCCGGATTAAAACCTGAGGGCATCTCATTTTTATTTGCCGACGCCTGCAACTTGCCAGTAAAACCAAAATCCATCGATTGTATCGTGACGTCATGGTTTATTGATATTGTAAAGCAAGATTTTAAAGACTTTGCTAAACGAATCAATCTTTCTTTAAAAAAGGGTGGCCACTGGATAAATTTTGGCCCCCTTGGCTTTAGGCATACTAATAAAAATGAAAACTACGTCATCGATGAGGTTAATAAGATAGTTAAAGACCTCGGATTTGAAATTAAATCTAGCTACCAAGAAGACATTCCCTATTTATCTTCGCCAAATAGTGGTAACCAACGACGGGAGCGCGTCTTTTGTTATTTTGCTGAAAAAATTCAAGAAACGAAGGCGCCCGCCCCGTTTTCAACCTTGCCTAGCTGGATCCAAAATCCCGGAGAATCCATTCCCCAACCTTCTACTTTAAGTTTACAGCTATCCCGACATCAATTGGCCTTTCAGATTTTAAGTACGCTCGACGGCAAAAAATCCATCGATATTGTTAGCTTAATTCTGTCCCAACATTATAAAATGCCCTTAGAGCAAGCTAAAGAGATTGTAATTGGATTTCTCATCGAAAAATTTGAACATTAGAGATGGGTCTTATTAATCAACCAGATCTAACTCACTCATTTGATCTGGCGTTAGGCGCCCCTGATAGTAGCGATAAAGCCAAATGTCTTCGCGGCTGGCTAGAGCGGTTTTTTTCTCAGTCATTAACGTCGAAAAACTTTGAATAAGCATTTCGTTATAAAGTTTTTTTAACTTTTCGTTATTGTTGATAATAAGTTCAACTTTTCCCAACAATAAAAGCGTTTTAGCACGAGGAATCTTATGCAATGTTTTCTCTTTATAGCTTTTATCTATGTAAGGTAGAGACGCCAGCCCTAAAAATAGGGACCAAGCACAAAATATTCGAAAATCCTTGCGGGACACTGGTAAACCTAAAATATAGTCTATCGCTCCTTGTCCATCAACCAACAAGCTTTGACGCATTTCTTCTCGATTAGGAACCAAAAACCGCCCTTGGGGTTCGTCACCCATTTGATCTTTGAGCAAATTAATTTTTTGTAAGAAAAAACCAAATCGATAGGAATCTACAAGAGTTTTATCAGTCAGCTGGTAACTGTCCTCAGCGAAACTAAAGAGCTCAGACAACATTTCGCCAATAATACCAGCCACAAAAAAACAATACTGGTTAGCTTGGACCATTGAAATCAACTTAATGCCTTGGCCCCCATGAGCCCAATGGGCCATTCCCCGCTTCATATCTAAAACCGTGCGAACCATAGATTGCCTTACGTTCTCTGGTAAATTATTTAAATCTGAAAAGAAAAGATAACTTTCACGAAGGAGTTCTTTTTCAGCTTCAATAATCTCCGGAGAAAATTTCGCAGCCCAATTACTAACCGCAGTCTTTTCGGGAAGCCTCAATATAAAGGATTCAAAACTTTCAAAGGCATCCGTTTGATGAGCTTCACTCTCCCACGGAGAGTCTTCAACGGTGTCGACTAAACGACACAGAATATAGCCTAATCCTACCCAGCGTTTAAACGGATTATTTAAGCGTTCAATGCAGAAGGCAAAACTGCGACTGACATTTTTAAGATGGTGGGAATATATCTCGTCGTGATTCACGTCTCCTGAATATTACTATTTAGTAGGCAGGACCCGCAACACAATTTTGAGAAAGTTGGTTGTCGATCTTTAACCTTTAGGCTAAGATAACTCATTTGCACTGGAGACCCTATGGCTTTGTTTTATTTAGGAATTGCGGCACTTAACGTTTTACTTTTTGTTCCAGCAATGGCCACCACAACCGACTCTGAGGGAAGCCGCATTGCAGGTAAAGCCTATCAATCAGCACGTGGCTGGAAAGACTATAGCGTTACACTACAGATGGAGATTCGCCTTAGCGACGGAAGATCGGCCAGTAAGTTTTTAAAACTTAAAAACCTCGAAGGAAAAAACGACGATGATAAAAGCCTTGTCGTTTTTGATCGCCCCGCTGACGTAAAAGGTACAGCCCTCTTAACTCATTCTTATTCTAATAAAGCCAATGACCAATGGTTGTACCTACCTGATCTTCGCCGAACCAAGAGAATAGTCTCAAAAGAGCGAAACCAAGCCTTTATGGGTAGCGAATTTACATACGACGACATGACTTTTAACGATCTTAATAAGTTTAGTTATAAATTCCTGCGAAAAGAAAACTGCGGAAGTCTTGTTTGTTTTTTAGTAGAACAAACACCTAAGGATAAGGAGTACACCTATTCAAAAGTACTTGTGTGGTACGATACCGAGGCTTATCGCCCCCAAAAGTCGCAGTTTTTTGATAAAAATAGCCAGTTAATAAAGGAAATGGAAAGAAAAGGCTATAAGAAATATCTCGACAAAGTCTGGTTTGCAAGCGAAATGGCGATGTCCAATCTGCAAACAAAAAATACTACGGTCATTCGTTTTGAAGAATTTAAATTTCATGCAGGCCTTAACGAAAAAGATTTTTCGCCCGAGCAAATAAGTCGTGTAAAGTAAATCATGCTCTCTCGACTCTTCCTTCTGATCATCAGTGTGATGCCCCACGCCGCCTTAGCTTCAGAGAAATGGTCAGAGAATTGGAATATTCCATTGGGCTATCAATTTCGCATTTTTCCGAACGTGCCACAGTTTACTGAACAACATGCCAACGACAATTCATTCTTTATTAAGCCTCAATACAAAAGCACTGTTTTTGACAAGTACGACTTTCATTTTGAACCCTACTACCTCTGGGATGAATTTGATAAAAATCGCACTCATTTTGACATCAGAGAACTCACACTTTCTATCCCCATCGAAAGTAGTAGTTTTGGGGGACTTTGGGTTTTGGGTATTGATAAAGTTTTTTGGGGAGTCACTGAAACCCAACACCTTGTAGATATCGTAAATCAAAGTGATACCGTGGCTTCGTTTGACGCCAATGAAAAATTAGGACAACCCATGATTCGTTTTGAGCTTTCAAAGTGGGGTCAATGGCAGTTTATCGCTATGACTGGTTTTCGCGAACGAACTTTTGCAAGCGCCAATGGGCGCTTACGGTCGCCCCTTCCGGTAGATACCAAGTCACCAGTGATTCTAAAGCCGGAAGATTTTGATTTAGCACTTCGCTGGGGTAATACGTTTGATAAACTTGACATAGCACTTTCTCATTTTTACGGAACTAGTCGTGAACCGATACTTGAAATCGATCCACTTTTTACAAAGCTCACTCCCATTTATGATGAAATTAATCAAACCGGCGCCGAGATTCAGTATTCATTTGAGAATTTAATTTTAAAATCAGAAATCATTAGTCGTACGGGCTTTTTGGACGTCAATGATTTTTGGGCCTACACTCTGGGCTTTGAGCAATCGTTTGGCGATTTTTTTGGAACACATTTGGGTCTGATTGTCGAATATTCCTATGATGATCGAGGACGGGTTGCACCCTCTGTATTTCAAGACGATTATTTTTTAGGCTTCAGACTTTCTTTAAATGATGCATTCGAGAGTAATATATTTATTGGGGCCACTGAGGACGACGAAACAAAAGCCCGCACAGTTAGTTTTAAATACAATAGACGTATTATGGATAATTTGAATTTTTCGCTCAAGACTTTGACGTTTTCAAATATTCCTGACCCCATAGTCGATCCACTCATGGGCGTGCAAAATGACAGCTACTGCGAAATTGGCCTAACGCAATATTTTTAGTTTTCGTCTAACTTTTGATTATTAAGAAATTTTCTCACTCCTCCGATCACAGTTTTAAGACTGGACTTTAGATCAGGAGGAGTTATGAAAAAGATGCGATGTTTCATTCTCAGTTTGGCACTTGTAGGTGCTGGCTGCAGTAAGTCACACGAAAAATATCAGGACCCTCGTGGTATAGATCTCGATAAATCTGAAAACCGAAAATACCTTATTGGACTAAAGCCATTTACTGGAACGCTTTCACAAAATGAAATTGGCGAGGACGCAAAAGTAGAACAGGTAAGTGAAAATCTCATATCAGTCGAGTATTCTGCTTCTGCAAAAATTCAAAAAAGTCTAAATAAGCTAGTTCAAGCTGAAAATGTCGACTACATTGAACCCAATTATAGAGTTTATGCTATCGGCACACCTAATGATCCCTCGATTTCAAGGCAGTGGGCACACAAAGTAGTACAATCAGCACAGGCTTGGGACATAACTGAGGGTTTGGAAAGTACCATAATAGCAGTCGTGGATACTGGCGTGGATTACAATCACCAGGATTTGAAAAACAATATTTGGCAGAATCCGGCCGATCCCATCAATGGCAAAGATGATGATGGCAATGGAATCATCGACGACAATCACGGTGTTGATTATTATAATAGGGATGGTGATCCTATGGATGATGGCAGCCACGGCACGCATGTCTCGGGCACCATTGCAGCAGAAGCGAACAACGGGGTTGGTGGCGCTGGCCAAGCTCCTAAAGTAAAAATAATGGCACTTAAATTTTTGGGCGGCACAGATGGCGGCGGCGATGTTGACAATGCCGTACGCGCGATCGACTACGCCATTGCTAAAAAAGTAAGAATAATGAGTAATAGTTGGGGCTCCACACAACGTTCTGAATCTTTGGCGCGGGCCATAAATCGCGCTGAACAGGCTGGTATAATTTTCATTGCGGCCGCCGGTAATAATTCACAAAACTCCGATCAGCAGCCAGCCTATCCTGCGGCATTTGCCAACGCTAACATAGTCAGCGTCGCAGCCACAGATTCTGGTGATCGCCTCGCAAATTTTTCAAATTATGGCATGACAAGCGTCGATATAGGCGCACCTGGTGTAGGAATTTATTCTTCGGTACCTAATGACGGTTACCAAGAAATGCAGGGCACCTCAATGGCCACTCCATTAGTAGCAGGTGTGGTTGCTCTTATGTTGGCGGTGAAGCCTGAGGCCACAGTTTGTGAACTAAAAAAGGCGCTACTTGAGAGTGCCGACAAAGTGAGTTCTCTCCAAGGCAGGATTTTAAGTGGCGCTCGAGTAAATGCTTATAAAGCTGTAGAGGCAGTCAAGACAGTAAGTGGTTGCGGAGCCGACACAGGCACAAACGCTCAGACACCACTATTAAATGGAGCCACAGATATCACTATTAATGACCCCAATAGCGCGGTTACTTTTTCTTTTGATGTTAGCGAATTTGCTGGTCAAGGTGCGATCGGCGCCTACGTCGAAATAAGTCAGGCTAACCAAGAGTTTTCAAACCCTAATGGAAATCAACCCGATCCAAATCGATTGACGTACGGTAATTTTAACACTCTAAACAGTACGTTTCAGTTTATACCCGGAAGAACCGTACCTAATTGGGGAGTGTACTCGTTCAGAGTAATTCCGCTCAATCAACAGCGGTTAGGGGTTGCGGGGTTTTCGAATTCGGCAAAAATGCGACTGCAGCAGCGCTAGAGTGTAAAAACATTACAATAGACTTTTGCAAATTTATTATCTAAACCTTCGCTGTTGTCTAAACATCAGTCTCGAGGGTTTCGTGAAATTAAAACAAAAATTATTCATTTTGTGCTTAGCCATTGTTTGTAGTTATTTGCCGACCTTTGGCGTTTTCTTACTCGCTGAAGGTGACTCAATCGCCGCCTGGAATGCATTAGAAGACGAAGTGAATAAAAATGAAATTACACCTTCATTGCCAAAAGAAGGCGTCAATAACTGCTTGCTATTAAATGGCCTGAATGTGGGCGCCCCACTTGAGGCCTTTCAAACCCCCGACCCTTTGGAACCAATGAATCGCACTCTTTTCGTGTTTAACCAAAACGTGGCGATTTTATTGGTACGAAAAATTGGAAAAGTTTATGAATTATTAGTTCCCGACTTTTTTCGTAAGGGAATTTCTAACATGGCTGAGCACCTTAGCTTTCCTATTCGATTTTTTAATAATCTTTTGCAGGGAAAAATTTGGAGCGCACTAAAGGAAGCTGGCCGCTTTATGGTTAACGCAGCCTTTGGTATTGGCGGTCTATTTGACATGAGCACAGCGATGAGTTTTGAAGCTCCTCCCAAAGAAGGGTTCGGGCAAACTCTCGGCCACTGGGGAGTGGGTTCAGGTGTTTATTTAGTCGTGCCATTTGTGGGGCCAAGTAACACTCGTGATTTTGTCGGCTACCTCGGCGATATGGTGCTCGATCCCCTCTTTTGGCTTCGCACCGTCGTACCGGGACTTCGAACCTTTATGCAGTTTAATGAGTTACATGTGGATGACAAAGGCAAACGTTATTTACGGGTCAGCGAGATTGTGCCAGACGCTTATTTTGAACAAAAAACTTTGCAAGACTTGTTGTCAACCGCCTTAGCCTGCCAATAGGAGTTCGAGATGCTTTCGTTATTTCTCTATAATTTACTGGGGATTTTTCTTGGACTATCAGTTGGTTTTTCTCAAACCATTCAGATTGAATTAAACAATTATCCTTTTAGCGGAACTTATCAGTCTACGCTAAGCGCACAAGCTTTTTTTTATGATGCCGAATCTTTTGATGAACAAGGAAATGACTCTGAGATTTCTCTTGCCGTTGACTCAACCCCACTGCCTTACAAAACTTGGCTACAAAAAAAACCAGCACCGCTCATTATCATAATCCCAGGCCTTGGCAGCCACTATCGCAGCACCATCAATTTACGCTTAGCTAAAATGCTTTATGAAGCTGGCTACTCTGTACTATCAACCAGCAATGTCTTTAATTTTGAGTTTATGGAGAGCGCTTTAACTTCAGCCCTTCCCGGCTATACACCGCAAGATGTGCTTGATCTTCACCGTACCCTAAAGAAAATATTAAAAAAAGAGGTGCATGAAAGAGGTGATATTTTTACCAAGATTTCTGTGACCGGTTATTCACATGGAGCCCTTCATTCACTATTCCTAGCCGCTCTCGAAAAAAACTTGGAACCCAAAGAAAAAATAGGCATTGAGAAATTTGTCGCCATTAACCCGCCTATTGATCCCAATTATAGTCTCGAGTTTCTTGACAAGTGCTACGAGAAGTATAAGTCTTGGAGCGAAGAGGAACGAAAACTTTATTATTTAAATTTTGTTTTGAAATTAAGTAAAGTCAGCGAAGCTCGTAGTGACGCCAATCAGACCAAACTTTTACACTCCATTCCCGATGCTCAAGCTCAAGTGGCGCTCGGCTCTACCTTTAGAACTACTTTACGCGAAACGCTTTGGGTGGCCCTTTCGCTGGGCCGCCTAACAGAGCTTATTACCCAAGGACCACTTAAGGACCTCAATATTCCGGCCTCATATTTTAGTCGACGAAATCTTTATGCAGTGATCGAGAAAAACTACAGTTTTCATAGATACGTTAATGACGCCGTCATAGCAGAGCAAATGAGCAAAAATCCCAGCGCGACGCCTGAAAGTCTAAAATTTAACTCGAGTCTTTTCGCCATCGAGGCAGAGTTAAAAAATGCGCCAAATGTTCAGGTGTTCCATAATTCTGATGATCGCCTAATGCATACTCCTGAGTTACTAAAATGGTTAACTGGTGTAATGGGTGAGCGCCTTACGGTCTTTGATAGAGGCGGTCATTTGGGAAATCTATATATGTCTCAATTTAAAAATGCTTATCTAGCGGCGTTTAATTAATCAAAGAGGATTCAGGAGGACCGATGAATAGAACTATTATTAAACTATTACTTTTAATAACTTTATTACCAAAATTTTCTCTAGCATTTGCTTTATTAACTTCGAGAGTTGACTCTCTTTTGACCTGCCAGATATTTGCCAATGGAATGCCCAAAGGTATGCTAGAGATGCCTATAAACGGAGAAACTGCGAACCAGGTTTCTAAAAGTATCGAGACTAAATCGGGAAAATTTAGGGCGGAGATTTCTTGGGGCGGCTTATATGAAGATACGCCCCTAAATCCCGAAATCCGCATTCAATATTTAAATGTTGCTGCCCAAAATATTGTGGTTGAAAGTTATAAAAATGTCGATCTGCAGAGGATAGAAAAATCAAATGACTGTTGCGAAGTGGACAACGTTGGCTTAAAAACCATGGACGATGTTATCTATTTAAGCTGCACCTATCAAAAAAAATAAGTGCCTTCTGATATTTAGGGATTCACTTTCAAAAGCTCTTCTTTTCGTTGGTTTTTTTTGCTCAAATCTTTCGCTTTTCCGGTTTTCTTAAAAACCACTGCGCCAGGCGAGCTTCCAGGTCCACCTGAAATTTTAGGCGGCGAATTACCAATTTCGGGATTATCCCAAACAGGTGGTGGTGAATCAAAACCAGAAATTGGTGGGGGCGGCGGCGGATCCATGCCTCCTGGTTGCGGCCCGCCATACTCAGTGGGTGGGGGCGGATCAAAGTCATCCCAATCTTGAGCTAGGGCCTTGAAATTGGCGCACAAAATGATACAAAATAAAGTCAGGGAGCAAAAGATCTTCATGATTCAAATATAACCCGATTTTTTGACAAAGGACATCTTAAGTGATTGTGGCGAAAAAATGTCTAGGCTGGAGAGAATGGGTTAGGCTGCCCGATTGGGGGGTCAACAATATCAAAGCTAAACTTGATACAGGCGCTAAGACCTCAGCCTTACATGCCGAAGACGTTAAAATTATTAAATTTCGTGGCAAAAAATATGTTAAATTTCTGGTTTTCCCGTTTCAGCGGGATAAAACGAGGTCCAAAAAGGTCAAGGCAGAACTACTGGATGTTCGTCCCGTAAGAAGCTCTGGCGGCCACGTGACCCAGCGACCAGTGATAATCACTCACCTACAAATCGATAACGAAGTTTGGCCCATTGAGATCACATTGATCAATCGTGATATTATGGGCTTTCGTATGTTAATTGGCAGGCAAGCATTAAAACGGCGTTTTCTGATTGATCCAGGAAAATCATTTCTCATGAAAAAAAAGAAGAATAGTTCACTAGAATTGTTATAATTGTTTAACTATGAAAATTGCCATACTTTCACGGAACGCAAAGCTTTATTCCACTCGAAGACTAATGGAGGCGGCTTTTAAGCGTGGTCACAAAGTTGAAGTGATTGACACCTTAAGTTGCTACATGAACATTACTTCTAAAAAACCAATGGTCCTCTACAAGAAACAAAAGCTCGATAGTTTTGATGCTATTATTCCAAGAATTGGCGCCAGTGTCACGTTTTACGGTACGGCAGTAGTCAGGCAATTTGAAATGATGAAAGTGTATTCTCTTAACGAATCGGTTTCTATTTCTCGCTCTCGAGACAAACTCCGAAGCCTACAAATTCTTTCAAGAAAAGGTGTTGGCCTACCCGTGACTAGTTTTGCCCACTCAACTAAAATGTCTAGGGATATTATTCGCCTCGTGGGCGGATGTCCCGTGGTGATTAAGCTTATTGAAGGGACCCAAGGAATCGGCGTCATCCTCGCTGAGACCAATAAGACCGCAGAAAGTATTATCGAAGCCTTTCGAACGTTAGACGCCTATTTTTTGGTGCAAGAATTTATTGACGAAGCCAAGGGCTCAGATATTCGATGTTTTGTCGTTGGCGACAAAGTTGTGGCGGCTATGATGAGAACAGCAAAGCCTGGTGAATTTCGTTCAAATCTTCATCGTGGAGGCGCGGCCGTCGAAGTAAAACTCACGCCTAAGGAAAGAAAAACCGCTGTAGAAGCGGCAAAAGCTTTGGGGTTAAACATGGCGGGAGTCGACATCCTTCGCTCTAAGCGAGGGCCATTGGTTATTGAGGTCAATTCTTCACCAGGTCTTGAGGGGGTTGAAAAAGTCACCGGGAAGGATATTGCCGGAATGATCATTGATTTCATTGCGAGTAACGCTCGTAAAGGAAAAACAAAAACTAAAGGCCGCGGCTAATCAAAAGGTCGCCATGTTTTCAAATTAGAGCATGATGCGCGACTTACCTGTTGCCACTCGTTCTTTTCGCTATATCGAAACAGTCGTGTACTTCCCTCTGACATCGCAAACGAAGCGAAAACATTGTTGCTATTTTGAATGCTAAATAAGCCCTTTATAACCATCTCTGCGCCAACTTCTTTGCTCACCGGTTTGACAAAGTGAGGGTAGGCTATTGTCGATAGAACGGCTGTAGTTCCCACCTCACGATCTGTCTCGAACCAACGTAGCTCACCGAGGCCCGAAATAGGGGCTTCAACCGCTACTAAAGCCTTTAATTTATTTTTATCGGAACTAAATCGCGCTTCAGAATAAATTCGCAAATTTTCTGTGCTCGGCAAAGCAAAATTCTTAAGTTCACTCTTTTGTTTAGAGTAATTGATCAGTTTAAGACTGGGCCCTTCTTTGCTGAGCCAAAGCCAATCGTCGTCAATCACCTTTGTCGGCCCCATGTGTTTAAAGTTCGGGAATGGAGTAAATTCGCCAACATTAAAGATTACTTTCTGGTACTTATTAAGTGTTAGTTCTCGACGTTCAAAAATTAAATAGGGGCTATCAAGAACCGGGTTGTAATACTCAAGAGCGTTAATATTAGTGATCGAAAGAATCTCGTTAGTCTCGAGCGAATACCAACCATAAAAAAAGCCGCCATCTTTTTGAAGTGGCAATAAAATTTTATTTTCTTTTTCAAAATAAACCAAATGCGTTTGTGGGCCACTCATAAAACTGTTGTCACGAGCCAACAAAGAACCATCACGATAGTGGGGAGCTGCGCCAATCTTTTTCAGCGTTATTTTTCTTTTCAGAAAATCGATATCTGCAATATAATAATAATTCTGCCAGCCGGTCCACGAAGCTCTACGCTCGTATTCTTTAGCACGAAAAACCACCTTTACCGTACTTTCTGATACACTGTAGAGCGGCTCTAATTCCTCGATTCCTAAGATTTGCTGGGATCCGGCTTCGGTCACCAGCGAAATAAGGCTAGGATAAACGCTGGGCTCGGCATCGGCTCTAAAAACCAAGAAATTAGACTTTAGCAAGCCACTGGTACAAATAAATCGCGCGGAAGAAGCTTCACTTAAGTTGACCTCATCAACTTTAAAAGGGTGCGTTGTTTTTTTAGGATTTGTCGCAACTACTTTAGTGGAATTGTTACAGGATACTAAAAATAAAGACATCAATAGGTTTACAATTCTCATGGCTTCACCCCTGTCACGCGAAAGATACAACACCTTGTTTAAATGATTTTTCAATTTTGTTGAAACATTAAAGATATTGGCGCACCTGATTATTCTCGGGGGTACTTTCAATTTTTTACAAATGGGGAATTAAGCCAACAGCTGTGAGTTACGCTACCTTTAAATCTTTTTTCGAAAGATAGAGAGGCAACTCAATAATAAAACAGGTGTTTCTTGATTTTTGATCCACCCAAAAAATGCCATTGTGCTCTTCAATGATTCCCTTGGAAATACTCAATCCAAGGCCGGTGCCAAGACCTACCTCTTTAGTTGTAAAAAAGGGCTGCATAATTTTATCTATTAATTCAGCCGGAATTCCCTGACCACTGTCGGTGACAGTAATACGCGCGCGATGACCAATTGGTTCAGCACTAACTCGCACCCATTTTTCGGAAAGATTGGCTACGGCATCGAAGGAATTATTTAGTAGGTTTAGAATAACCTGTCCTAGCTGAACCACCTGACCTTGCACTGTCAAATCAGACCTAATATTAACTTCTAGAGTCACATTGTTAATTTTGAATTTTTGGCCACACAACTCTACAACATCAGCTATGATTGTTTGAATCTCCACAGGAATTGGGGAGTCTTTCTCATTACACCTCGAAAAGAAACGTAGTCCACGTACAATTTTTGCTATCCTATCAGTTTGATAAAATATTTTGTCTAATTCCTCTAAACCTTTCTTCGGCGTCCACATTTCACTTTGAAGAAGCCTTTTCAGTTGCTGAGTCTTACCCTGAATTATTCCGACCGGATTATTGATCTCATGGGCAATTCCGGCCGACATCTCACCCAACGCCCTCATTTTAGAGGCTTGAACCAATATCTGCGCTTGTTCCTGAACTTTGCCCTCAAGGCTTGCATTCAGACTAATAATGTTTTGATTACTCTGTGTTAACTTCTTAAGAAAATATACTGAAGTTATGGCTAGGAATAAAAAGGACATGAGCATTAAAAATTTGGATTTTGCAGCATTAGATTGAATCTTACTTAAATCATTCTCGATGGTCTCATATATATTGTGCGATAAGTCTTTCATTCCCGTTGAGTAAATTAATTTGTATTTTTCATAATCAGGGCTAGACAAAACATCCATGGCTTCGCTAAGTCTATTTGCCCCAATTAGCTTAAAAGCCTGATTTTCCATTTCAACAAGTTTGATGTTTGCCGCATCTGTACTATCTGCCATTTGTGCGCCTTGGGGCTGAAGGCTAATCGATTCTTTAATCGCTTGATCCAGCAATGGTTCAACTTTTCGATAACGAAGTTCCCATTTTAATTCTCCCGTTGCGGCTGCCATTCGAGCCGACATTGTTAAGACTTCGTCGTATTGATCTATGATGCCCTTGAGTTCAATTATTTTCAAATATTTTTTCTGAAGGGAGGTTAGACTCTCGTATTCATTAATAGTACTCCAGACAAAATACGATGCAAATAATACTGCGGCCAATATTAAAACAACGACGGTATTCTTTCCTTTAATATCAACCTTGAAAGGTTTCAGATGGGACAAATTAATCTCCATCTGTACCTTTTGGAATAAAAGCTCTGGGCCTCAACTGTATTAAAATATTTTCGAGAGATTTTAAGGACTCTTGGGAAAGGTCAGAAAACTCAATGCCTATGCCAGGTACTAAACCCATTTCAGGTTCCTTTCGAATCCAGCGGCAAACGCCGATGCCTTCAAAAATTTGTTTTACTTTGTTATTTGACATCAATTGATAACTCACTCGCGAACCTATATTGAGACTTTCCCATTGTCCGGCAACAAACATTCCGCCACGACCTAGACTCAAGACCTGGGTTTCTATGGCCTCCTTTAGTGACGTCGACGTTATTTCCACTTTAAAGTCGCTAGCAAGCCTTTCGAATTTTCTAACTAATCTTTCATTCTTCGGTTTTAGAGAAAGATGTACGGCTTGAATTAATTGACTTAAATCGCACGGTTTTGAAAAAAGAGCATCCGCCCCCTTATTATACGCGTCTTCTGTTGAGAGGTCTGAAAAGGCACTGATTAACATGACAATCGGAGTCTCGGGATAGGACTTTTTTATCTGGTCTAAGAGATAAACACCACTGCCTCCAGGCATTCGAATGTCAGAGACAACGGCGTCGATTTTCTGCGACTTTACTATTTCAAAGGCTTTCATTCCGTTTTCTGCCGAGTGGACCTTGGCACCTGCGTATTCAAACTCATCACAAAGAATCTCTCGATAACCGTCATCATCATCAACTATCAAAACTGTCTTATCTTTTAGCATCATGATGTACCCCATCTTTGTGCCTATGTTACCCACCAATTTTTTCGGAGTTTTTTAGAGGTAGCTTTAGAGTAATTTTGTCAATGTCGGCATTGACACAAGACCGCTAGGAGGATTATTTTACAATCAATTTCAGACAGGTGGTTTTAGTGAAACGCTCCGTTCTTTTTATTTTTTTAATGCTATTTTCTTTGTCTAGTATTGCCGCTTCTTTAGATAGCGAAGAAAGGCTTTTTCTTGAGCTTATCAACAACTATCGTTTACAGCATAATATCAGCGAGATGAAGGTTTCTGAAGCCCTTACTAACGCGGCCAAATGGTTAAGTGAAGACATGGCAACGTTTCGATATTTTCAACATCAGCCCGATAGCCAAAAGAGAACTATGGCTTTACGTTTGAGTCAGTTTGGCTATTCCTATGAGAAATATTCGACGATTATTGCTGAGAACATCGCGGCGGGAAATTCGGAAGCCGCTAAAACATTTGAACAGTGGAAAAATTCTCCGGGTCATAATACTAATATGTTAAACCCAAGTTTTAAAGTAATTGGTATCGGTCGGTTTTACGTTAAAGGTTCACCATACAGTTGGTATTGGACGACCGATTTTGGCGGGTTTGTCGACTAAAATCTAATTTTTTTAATTTGAGGCACTTTGGCTTTTTCAGATGTACAAAAGGCCCCATTGAAAACCGTGGACTAAAACTTTTGCTCTCCGAGAAAATGGCCCAGACTTTGCAGTTATCAGGCAAAATCGGAGAAACATAAAATGAGCCTCAATTCCACACAGAGTTCTGAGTTTCCAAAATTATCAAAGCAAAACAATTCAGCCATGTTTTCTTTGAACGAGTCGGCATCACATTATTTAGTGGCGGTAGACATTCCCACAATTCCTACTAAGTCTACTCAGATTTTAACTACAAAAGAAGGACTAGTAATCGAGGGATTCCGCGAAGGTAGCGAATCAAAACAAACTGTCTTTCGCTGGCAACCGCAAGGTAAGGGCGTAAAGGCCACCAATGAGAATGGCGTGTTGTGGCTGTTATTGCCAAAGTTAATCTCGGAGGCCGTCTAGGGAAATCAACGTGGATTCCAAAATGCATCCTTGGCAGTCTGAAATAATTTATACGAGCGGCGATGCCTACTTTGCTGATTTACTACAAGCCATCAACTCGGCAAAAATATCAATTCTGTTTGAGGTCTATATTTTTAATCCCGATCAATTAGGACAGCGTATTTTACAGGCGCTCGGCGAAGCTGCCAAACGTCATGTACCAGTTGTATTGAGAACGGATGGCGTAGGCTCTCTTTTGTGGATTTCCCAGTTAGCTACTGAGGCCAAGCAGTTAAAAATCAATTTTGAAGTTTATCACCCGCTACCTAGCCTTTTAAAACCAAGTAGCTTCACAAAGCGATTTGGCCGATTAAATAGAAGAAATCACCGTAAAATGTGCGTGATTGATTCTCGCTTAGCATTTGTTGGTAGCATGAATGTGGATGCCTGTCACGTCCACGAATTCTCTGGCGATAAAGCTTGGCGAGATACCGGCTTGCGTGTGGAAGGTAATCACGTTGAGATGCTCGAAATGGCATTCAAAACATTAAAAGATGATAACTACAAACTAGACGAGTTAGTTAAATTGAACAACTCACTGTTTAAACGTCGAAAATATTACACCGCCTTAATGACAAGAGTAAAACTCGCGAAGACCCGGATCTGGATAACCAGTCCCTACTTTAATCCTCCCCCATTTTTAATTGGAAATCTCTGTCGAGCTGTCAAAAGAGGAGTCGACGTCTGTTTATTGCTCGGCAACAAGCAAGACCATTTTTTACTTCAATGGGTTAAAACATATCATTATTCGTATCTATTGAAAAATGAAGTACGTATTTTTGAATTCAACGCCACAATTTTACACGCCAAAACAAAAATCATTGATGATTGGATGACGATTGGTTCGAGTAACCAAAATTACCGAAGTTTTTTTCATGACCTCGAAGTTGATGTTGTGTTAACAGGGGACAGCCCCAAGGAAGACATGCAACACCAGTTTCTTAAAGATCTCGAATCCTCCCGCCAACTGGATCTCACACACTGGAAGAAAAGGTCTTTTGTACACGCCATTATCGAAAAAATACTCTCAATCTTTCATTTCTGGATTTAAGTGCCCATGAAATTCAAAATACTTTCTTATAATATACATAAAGGCTTTAGCACGACAAAATTTAAAAATACATTAGTTGATATAAAAAAATCAATTGATTTGGTCCACGCTGATCTCGTGGGTTTGCAGGAGCTCGTAGGCGAGCATACCGTGCACGGATCGCAGTTAGAAGTGTTAGCAGATCAAGTTTGGCATAACCATGCATACGGTAAAAACGCAGTCTATTCAAAAGGCCATCATGGAAACGCAATTTTAAGCAAATTTCCGATAATAAGTTCGAAAAACATAAAAATTTCTTCAAACAAATTTGAAAATCGGGGATTTCTCTACGTGCAACTAAATATCCCCGAGCTAAATCGAGAGCTTCATCTTATCTGCACGCACTTAGGCTTATTCAATAGTTGGCGCAAAGAACAGCTTGACCAAATTTGCCAGTTTATCACGAAACACTCACTACAAAAAGAGCCGCTTTTATTGTGCGGAGATTTTAATGACTGGAATGTCTACGCCACTAATTATTTGCAACGCACCTTGGGACTTCAAGAGGCCTACTTTCACCAACATGGAAGACATGCTCGAACTTATCCAAGTTGGCTGCCCCTGTTACCTTTGGATCGTATTTATTATGCAAATCTCAAATTAAGTTCTTCAAAGCTTATGACGGGAAAGGTTTGGCAGAGACTTTCAGACCATATTCCCATGCTGGCCGAGTTTGATTTTTAATAGAACTGACAAAACGTGCGCTTTGATTTAGGGGAGAATTTCCCCGTTTAAAAAATAATTGTCCCATTTAGAAAAGCGAAAAATAAAAATACTTTTCTTTTTTTTCGATTAATTCAATACCGGACCAATGTTTTGAGAGATATTTAAGCAGTTCAAGTTGGTCATGAAATTGCATTGAACGGAACTTTAGGAATTCTAAACACAAACAGAAAGAAAAAAGGGGAGGACAATATGAAAGGTATTTTACTAATAACAACACTTGTACTTTTGGCGACCGCAGCTGGTGCTGAGCATCAGGATGCTGGACAACAAGGTACATCGAACGCAGTGATAGGTTTTGACGATATGAGAGCTGCCTGTTTAAATCCAGGACAGTACCATAATCAATCAGCACCAGCGAATATTCAAATTTCTTGTAAAGATGTGCAAGTTAAGTGGCTACCCGATCAAGAAGTATCGATTTCCATGAGTGGCTCGCGCCAAATTACAACGGCTGTTCAGTCAGACAAATATACTGTCGAAGCTGTCACCGAAGCCCGTGCTGGAGCTAAACAAGCCTTGGCCTGTCCTCGATTTAAAGAGGTTGCTGAGACTGTTGAAACAGTTCGCGGAGTAACTTGTGATGAGCTGATCGCTTACAAAGGCGGCGCCACAGATTTCTGCGCTGGAGTCTTAGATTTATTGAGGACTTCAAATGCTGCAGCAGTTAATTTCGCTGATACTGGTCGATCAACAGATTTCTGTGCAAAGTCAGAAGAACAAAGTTCTCTCAAATAATCTGTCCCACCAATAAAGCTTCCCCCTTTTAATTCTAGGGGGAGGTTCCTTTTAGGAGAGTTCATGAACCAAATAACAATCTTGACGCTTCTCTGTGCTGTTTTACTAATGGCCTGTGGAGAAAGAAATGTGTCAGGACCAGGTCATGGTAATTCTCGCGGCTTTTGCATTAGTGGTTTTGACTTATTTTCAAACCTCGCAGAAAACGCAGATCTGTTTCGTACCGAATGTACGGATTTCACTATTGAAATAGGCGGTCCTAAGTTAACGTCTGTCACTCGTGAATACGGGCCTTCTGTTATCACACAAAAAAAATTACCATTTAAATCCGCAGTAGCACTGGCCAAAGTAAAGCCTTGGTCCTCATGGTGGTTCCCAAAAAAAGAAAATATTTTGTTTGCCGGCGGGGACTCATCGACCTTGGGCAAGTTTGATCAATTTAGAAGGTGGGCGTATAAACAAAAAGATTTGCCCTATCCCGGCGATTCTCTCGAATTCGAAGCAAACTCCTACTCTCCCAATTCATTAGCATGGGAAGGTCTCTGTGACGCATGGTCATTGGCGGCACTATCGGCCATGGAACCACGAAATCCCATCGAGGTGAATCTAGGAAATTCCTCGGTCACCTTTAATGTGAGCGACCTCAAAGCACTTCTACTTAAAACATATGAGGGCGCACCCGACAGCCAGTTAAAATATCATGGTGAAAAATTTATTGGCGATAACTCGGGCTGGATTTACCCTGATATTTTTCCAGATCAGTTTCATCGTTTTGTTGAAGTAAAATTATTTGAAAAAAAACAGGCCTTTGTAATGGATCATGACCCAGGCCCCCAGGTTTGGAATGTTCCCGTCTATAAGGCAAACTTTGTGGCCGAAAGCGTTCCTAACAAACCTAACGCCGTATTTATTACAATGTGGATTTACTCAGCCGAGCCTACTTTACCTACCGACCGAGAGTTAGTTGGCACTCGTGAATCCGTGCGGGAGTATCAATACATTTTACAGGGAACAAGAAATGAAAGTGGAAACCTAATTGTGACCACTGGCTATTGGGTCAAAGGCGCTAATGGCGTGGACTCACGCCAAGAACACCCCGACTATTTGATTGAACTTCCTTCAACTGAGCGCTTGAAGCGCAAAAGTTGGAATCCCAATATCGAAATAGAGATGGTGGATTGGTTGCTTCGTAATTGAAGGCAGCAAGACAAAGACTCCATTCTTCACTTGGATATCTTTCGCCAACATAGTATAAATAAATGACATTCACAGCTTTAATCTCAAGTCGACTATGTCGGGGGGCAGATGCTTTTTGAGGATGCAATCCGCGGCGAGGCTTTTAGTGTTGAGCGGTTAGAGCAATATGCCACTTACCTCGCCCGTGAGTTGACCGTGGCTAAAGTGCCTAATACCGGCCAATCACTATTGCCGCGAGTTAAAGAAAACAGCGAAGTTTTAGTTAAGGCTTATCGGCAACTCACTCAAGCGGTTGCAGATAAGAGGACCATTCCCCCAGCTGGGGAATGGCTTATCGACAACTTTCACATCATAGAGGATCAGATCCGTGAGGTTCGTCATGATTTGCCTAAAGAATATTATTTTGAACTGCCCAAGCTAACCATTGGCGATTTGGCGGGACGCCCCCGAGTTTATGCCATTGCTCTCACCTTAGTTGCACATTTGGATAGTCGTTTAGAAACAAACACTATTAGGCGTTTCATTCAATCTTATCAAAAAATTTCTCCTCTTATGATGGGTGAACTTTGGGCAATTGCGATCACGCTGCGAGTTGCTCTGCTAGAGAATTTACGACGTGTCATCGTACGAATGGCCTACGTTCAAGAAGTTAAGCAAGCGGCAGACGACTTCGCTGAAAACCTATTGGCAGCCGTTGACAAGACGGAGCTCGATCTCAGCGAAAGAATTGAAGAGGTTCCAAACCTACTGGGAAAATCCCGTCTTTGTGATTGTGCTGTAGCCGTGCAATTGGCCAAACGCTTACGTGATCAGTCACCCGAACTTTTGCCAGCCTATAACTACCTGGCGGAGTGCCTCAAAAATCATAATTTGACCGTTGAGCAAGCAACCCTTCAGGATCATCAACAACAAGCGGTTGATCAAGTCACGGTGGGAAACATCGTCAATAGTATGAGACTACTATCTTCGATCGACTGGAAAGAGTTTTTTGAAAGTGTCAGCCTCGTCGATGAAATACTGGCGAACGACCCGACCGGAACCTACAAGCGCATGGATTTTTCTAGTCGTGATCGCTACCGTCACACCATAGAAAGGATTTGCCGAAAATCAAAGTTTGACGAAATGACAATTGCCGGCGCGGCAATACAGCTCGCCCAGAAAAGCAAGCAGGACGCTATAGATATTTCTCAACATCACGTTGGTTACTATCTTATCGATCGTGGTTTGAATCACTTAGAGAGTTCTGTGGGGTTAAAGCCCAGTATATCTACTGCAGCCAAACGCGCCTTACTAAACCACCCCACGAGTTTTTATCTCAGCACATTGCTTATGACTTCCTTTATTATTTTTGCACCACTACTTTATTATATTTACTCACAAGGGGCCTCCTGGTTTAAAGTTTTTATATTTCTTTTCGTGGGTGGAGCGCTGGTGAGCGACACGGCTCTGAATCTCTTGAATTTATTTGTGACAGCACTTATTGGTCCGAGAGTTTTGCCCAAGATTGATCTGGATAAAGAAATACCGGATGAAGCCAGGACCTTCGTAATTATACCCTCCCTCTTTTCGGGAATGGATTCAGTTTCTAAATTACTTGAGACCATAGAAGTTCATTATCTCTCCAATCAGAGCCGCAATCTTTTTTTCGCACTTTTGAGCGACTTTACCGATGCGGATCACGAAAAAATGGGTAACGATGAGGAGTTGATAGCGCTCGCGGAAAAGGGAATCTCAGCGCTCAATGGCCAATATTGCCAGACGGGCCAACCACAGTTTTTTCTTTTTCATCGGTACAGAAAATGGAATCCCCAAGAAAATAAGTGGATGGGATGGGAAAGAAAGCGAGGCAAGATTCATGAGTTTAATCGCTTCTTACGGGGCAACAAAAATACCAGCTTTAAGGTGGCGCCTTCGCATTCCAATTTATTTTCTGAAATCCGCTATGTGATCACTTTAGACTCTGACACCCAACTTCCGAGAGGTGCCGCTAAGCGACTGATCGGCACTATTCTTCATCCTCTAAATTCGCCACAGTTCGATGTCAAAAGCCGACGGGTCGCCAAAGGCTATGGAGTTCTTCAGCCTCGAATCAGCATAGCTCCCAAGAGTTCCGAGTCCTCATTTTTCGCGCGAATTTTTTCGGGCCACACAGGCATTGATCCCTACACAACCGCGGTTTCTGATGTATACCAGGATCTTTTTGGCGAGGGCACTTACACAGGAAAGGGCCTATATGTTGTCGACACATTTGAAGACGCATTAGCCGGCAAGGCTCCCGAAAATGCCATTCTTAGCCACGATCTCTTTGAAGGAATTTTTGCGCGAACCGCCCTGGTTAGCGATATTGAGTTCCTGGATGAATACCCTTCGCACTACGAGGCTTTTGCAAAACGGCAACACCGCTGGGCTCGAGGCGATTGGCAGATTTTTCGTTGGCTGTTCCATCCCGATCTCGCTGTGATTTCACGTTGGAAAATTTTTGATAACTTACGCCGCAGCTTTGTAGCGCCCTCAACACTTTTATTGTTAATACTGGCCTGGACGATATTGCCTGGCTCATCTTTGGTAGGGACACTGGCAATTGTCGCCTTACTCGCTCTGCCGTCTTATGCTCATGCCACAAATAGCCTTCTTTTTCATTCGAGGGGCATTCCTTGGATGAGCCACCTTAGGAATGTTTGGGGAGACCTAGGCACAAGCAGCGTTCAGATTTTGTTGTTCTTATTAGTTTTGCCACATCAGGCTTGGCTCCAGGTTGATGCGATCGTTCGAACCCTTTATCGACTTTTCATTTCAAAACGCCGCCTTTTGCAATGGCTGAGTGCCGCAGAGGCTGAATCGGGCATGCTAAGTAAGAAAAAACTTTCATTCGACATCATTTGGGTCCCCCGAATTGTAGCATTGGGGTTATTGACCTTTTTAGCTTTAACGCCGTCCCTAGTTTTTTTTATTGCTGGTCCTTTTTTGGGAATTTGGCTCTTGTCTCCGACAATAATTTCTAAGATTAGTCGCAAACGCGCACCACAGGTCTCAGCGCTCTCTCAGGAGGACCGTCGAGAACTGCGCAGAATTGCGCGGCGAACTTGGCATTTTTTTGAAACTTTCATTGGAGAAAAAGATCATTGGCTTCCGCCGGATAACTTTCAGGAAGATCCTGACTTAGTTATTGCGCATAGAACGTCGCCCACCAATCTGGGCTTACTTTTACTGTCCACTACCGCCGCTCATGATTTGGGGTTTATTGGTTCGCTCGAACTCGTGGAAAGACTTGAACTTACGCTGAGCTCGATGGAGTCACTTGAGCGCAGGCATGGACATTTTTTTAATTGGTATGACACAAATTCTTTGCAGGCTTTGAATCCTATTTATATTTCTACTGTTGATAGCGGAAATCTCGCGGGTCATCTCATGGCCGTAAAGCAAGCCTGTTTGTCATTGCCAGACAAGCCCCTAATTTCTTCAGTCGTTTCTACTGGCCTTGTCGACACAATTCTAGAAATGAAGGCAAAGTTGAGCGCCATCGATTCTCGGCACCTAGTTACCAGCTCTATAACTAGAGACCAGTTGGCCATAGAAATTGAACGGTGTCTAGCGAGTGCTCTCTCTAAAACGCCAGAGTCGCTAGACGCGTGGGAAATTTATATTTCTGAAGTTCGCGCTCATCTTAATGCCATTTTAGGTCTCATCAACACACTTAGCCTCGAGCATGCGAGTGATATATTTGCAGGATTACTAAATTGGACAAATACGAGTCTTAGGATGGTTGCTAAACTCGAAGCACAAGCGCAGGCTTTTCAGCTAGAAGATTTTTTTGATGACTTCGTGATTCGTAGTCGCCGTTTAGCTCAGCGCTGCCATGATCTGGCAATGGACATGGATTTTTCTATCCTGTTCGATAATGAACGTAAAATTTTCTGCGTAGGATACAATGTCGAACAAAACAGCCGCGACAATTCCTATTATGATTTGTTAGCTTCAGAGGCGCGGTTGGCGAGCTTTATGGCGATTGCAAAAGGCGACGTGCCGCAGAGTCATTGGTTTCATCTCGGACGGCAAATGACCGTTCTCTACGGAAAGCGAACGCTTATATCTTGGTCGGCGTCCATGTTTGAATACCTTATGCCACTTTTGGTTATGAAGAATTTTGCGAATACGCTGCTTTACGAAACTCATGAGTCCGTAGTAGGACAGCAGGTCAAATACGCCAAGAAAATGGGAATTCCTTGGGGAATTTCTGAGTCTGCGTACAATGGCCGCGACCTACAAATGAATTATCAGTACGGCCCGTTTGGTGTTCCTGGTTTGGGACTAAAACGCGGATTGAGTGATAATCTGGTGGTGTCTCCCTATTCGACAGCCTTAGCGGCAATGGTCTCTCCTACCTCAGCAGTTAAGAATTTTCGTAAACTTGTCGAGGCGGGACTTTTGACTGACTATGGATTTTACGAATCGGTAGACTACACGAAAGAAAGACTCCTGCCCCATCAGGTCCAACGCATTATCCAAAGCTTTATGGCGCATCATCAGGGAATGACATTGGTGTCGCTGAATAACGCTCTCAATGAGAATATCACCCAGACGCGATTTCACTCGGACCCTGCTATCCGTTCTGCTGAACTCTTGCTTCAAGAACGGAATCCCCTGCGGGTTAGCATTACTCATCCGCGCGCAGAAGAGGCCCATGCCGAAGCACTTTCTGTTAGAGCCATTCAGCCGGCCGACGTCAGACGATTTAGTAGCCCACATTCTCTTTATCCAAAAACACAAATTCTTTCTAACGGAAATTACACGGTCATGCTGACTGCGGGGGGATCAGGTTATTCCCGTTGTGGCGAGTTGGCCGTTACTCGTTGGGCTGAAGATTCCACCCGAGACGCCTTGGGAAATTTCATCTTTATCAAAGACATCAAAAGCGGCTTGTTTTGGTCCGCAGGCCATCAACCGAGCGGAATCTCTCCTCAGTCATTTGAGGCCATCTTTGCAGAGCATAAAGTTGAATTTCATAGACGCGATGGCAACATACTGACTCACATGGAAGTTGTTGTCTCTCCCGAAGACAATGTAGAGTTACGAATGATAACGCTCACTAATATTTCTGCTAATGAGCGCGAAATGGAAATCACAAGCTACTTGGAACCGGTATTGGCTTCAACTGAGGCTGATCTCGCCCATCCGGCCTTCAGCAACTTATTTCTCCAAACAGAATATATTTCGCCCAGAACCGCTTTACTGGCCCGGCGCCGCCCCCGTTCGGGGAGTGATCCTGAGTGTTGGGGCTTTCATGTAGCTGCAAGCGAAGGCGACAATTTTAAATTTGCCGAATACGAAACTAACCGCGCAAAGTTTATCGGTCGGGGTCGAACATTGATGAATCCCATAATCATGACCGGAAATATTCCCTTATCAGGAGAGGTAGGTACTCCACTCGATCCCATTTTTTCATTGCGACGTCGGGTTATTATTCCGCCTTATGGTGTGATCAAAATATGTTTTTCAACTGGAGTAGTAGACTCTCGCGAAGAGGCCCTTCGTTTGATCGACCAGTACCACAACATTAATAGTTTTAATCGCGAAAATGAATTGGCCTGGACCCAAACTCAAGTGCAGTTACGCCATTTAGGGATGCCAGCCGACGAGGCCAAGATTTACCAAAAACTCGCAGGTGCACTTTTATACTCTAACCGCGATGCCCGCCTGCCATCAGATACTCTGATGTTGTGCGAATTACCTCAATCAGCTCTTTGGCGACATGGTATTAGCGGAGATCTTCCAATACTGCTTGTGCAAATTACTGGTGAACGCGATATTTCTCTAGCGCGGGAATTACTCCGCGGCCACGAATACCTAAGGCTGAAAAAACTTTCTGTGGACTTGGTGTTTTTAAATGTTGAAAAAACGGGTTACTTTCTCCCACTTCAAGAAGAACTTGACCGCCAAGTCTTAGCCAGTGGAAATCATGGACTATTAAATAAATCCGGAGGAATTTTTCTTTTGCGGTCTGACACGCTATCAAATCAGGATAAATTTCTTTTGCAAGCTGCGGCAAGAGTTTTTCTGGATGGCTATCGCGGAACTTTGAAAGAGCAAATGACAAGGCTCCAACCAGGAAAAGACAGAGCACAAGTTTATCCTCCAGATCAACCATCTGAGGTGTCCTATCCGCCGGCACGATTAGTACGCCCCGAACTTAAATTTTTTAATGGTCTGGGCGGATTCACTGCGGATTCAAAAGAATATGTTATCTTCTTAGAAAAAGATCGCACCACTCCGGCTCCCTGGATTAATGTTATTGCGAACTCCAAGGACTTTGGATTTTTAATTTCAGAAACAGGAAGTGGTTACACCTGGTCAGGTAATAGCCGCGAAAATCGCCTTACGCCTTGGAGTAACGACGCTGTTATTGATCCTAGCGGAGAGATAATATATTTACGTGATGAAGATTCTGGTCACATATGGTCGCCGACGCCTTGGCCTATCCCTACAACAGGCCCCACTATTGTTCGTCACGGCCAAGGTTACACACAGTTCGAACATAGTAGTCATGGCATACACCACCACCTACTTATGTATGTCCCAGTGGATGAGGAAATTAAGATTTGCCGCCTTCGTCTAAAAAATCTCGATGCCAAAAAGAAGCGACGCATCTCACTGACCTATTTTGTTGAGTGGGTTCTAGGTACCAACAGGGCCAAAACTGCCCATCATGTCGTTACTCAGCCTGGCCCGCTTCCGGGCGTCGTTCTAGCTCGCAACCCTTTTAGTATTGATTTCGGTACGCGCGTAGCTTTTGCGGGAGTTAGTGGCGGGGTGGAGTCTTTTACTTGCGATAGACGAGAATTCATTGGACGCAATGGTTCCTACGCAAAACCAAGAGGCTTTGAACGAGATAATTTTAGCGGAAAAATTGGCGCAGGGCTAGATCCTTGTGCAGCAATTAACCGATCCATTGTGCTAGGGCCGAATGAAGAGCAAGAAATTATTTTCGTTCTAGGACAGGTAAGTAGTTTAGATTTAGTGGAGCCTTTGGTTGGTCGGTACTTAAAAAACTCCGAAGCAGAGTCTGCCTTGGTTCAGGTCAAAAATTTTTGGGATGGGTTTTTGGGTGCTATGCAATTCAAGACGCCCTCAGAAGAAAGTAATATACTGCTCAATCGTTGGCTGTTGTATCAAACTCTTGGGTGTCGGATTTGGGCGCGATCCGCCTTTTACCAATCAGGAGGAGCCTTTGGCTTCCGCGATCAACTGCAAGATGTAATGGCCCTAACGTTCTCAAAGCCTGAGGTCACCCGTGGTCAAATTTTACGGGCAGCTTGTCATCAATTTATAGAAGGCGATGTTCAACACTGGTGGCATCCTCCGAGCAACCGTGGGGTGCGCACTCATTTCTCAGATGACCTGCTTTGGCTACCTTACGTGACCGCAGATTATATTAGAACAACTGGTGATGGTGCGATTTTAGATGAAGAGCTTCCCTTCTTATCCGCCCCATTAATTCCGCCAGATCGTGAAGACCTTTATGTTCAGCCAAGTAAGACTCATGAAACAGCTTCCCTCTTTGAACACTGCTGTCGAGCTATTGATAAAAGCCTAAAGGTGGGTGCTCACGGACTACCGCTTATGGGAACAGGCGATTGGAACGACGGTATGAATAGAGTCGGTCACGGAGGCAAAGGCGAAAGCGTTTGGCTGGCCTGGTTTCTGATTAAGGTGTTAAATGAGTTTGCGCCACTTTGCGAAACACGAGGAGAAATGGTGCGAAGAGACAAGTACAAACGCCACGCCGAATCTTTGGCGCTGGCTTTAGAGTCCACAGGCTGGGATGGAAAATGGTACCGGAGAGCCTATTTTGATGACGGCACCCCACTCGGATCTGAGCAGAGCCAAGAATGCCAAATCGATTCCATTGCTCAATCATGGGCCGTACTCTCAGGAGCTGCATTGCCAGAGCGCGCGAGTCAGGCCATGCAGTCAGTGAACGAGCGTCTGATTCGTAGGCAAAATCGCATCATACCTCTGTTTTGGCCTCCGTTTGATAAGACCGATTTGGATCCGGGCTACATCAAAGGTTACGTACCCGGAATTCGGGAGAATGGGGCACAATATACCCATGCCGCAATTTGGGCGGGAATGGCTTTCGCGAAACTAACTGATGGTGATCGGGCCATGGAAGTTTTGTCGATGTTAAATCCGATTTCTCATAGCGATTCGATAGAAAGTGTCAACACGTACAAAGTAGAGCCCTACGTGATTGCAGCAGATGTTTATACTCTACCACCTCACACAGGACGAGGTGGATGGTCGTGGTATACGGGATCGGCAGGTTGGTTTTACCAAGCGCTGGTACAGAGTGTTCTTGGCCTTCATAATACCGGTAAGGTTCTACGCTGGAAGCCTTGCCTACCAAATGCCTGGCCCGGGTACGAAGTAACCATACGTTCCGGCCAGTCAAGCTATCATGTTCACGTTAAAAATTCCCAGGAACTCAAACTTGGGGAAATTAAAATAGAGCGAGATGGCCAATATCTAGAATCAGCGGAGCTGGTATTAGACGATGACAACAAGAATCATGAAATATTGGTGCTAATTGGAGCGAGGCCGCTCGTTGTGTAGTGATAACTGAGATTACTCAGACTTTTTCGGAAAGAAACAGTGTTGAGATCTCGGTAAATCTCTTCCACTAACTCCAACGCCTCATTAATCTGGATTTGGAGTTGAAAATTTTCGACGGGTTTTGTTTTTTTTAATTTAGTAGCGCCTTCTTTTTCTGCCACTTTGTTATTGATTCCCATCATCTTTGCTCCCTTTCAATCAAACTACCATTAATGCCATTAAACATGCAACCTCTATAAGTTTCTCTATAATATCTCTAGCAGTTTTCATGCCATAAAAATTCTCGGTACAAATTTTGTTTAAATGCGCCATTTTTTTGTATTGATGAACTGCTAAAAAGCCAATAGATCGAGCCCTACCTATCTTTATTGTTGGCATGATAGTAGCAAATCGTAATTAACACGGAGAGTTTATGACAAAATTTAAAGTGCTATTAATGTTATTGATGGCCCAAATACTTGGCTGCAATCAGGCAAAAGAAATGCTCAGTGACGTGATCGCGGCTATTTCCAGCGGCAATCTGCCCGCCCTTCAAAAATATTTAACAAATACCGCACTAGATCAGATGAAATCGCCACAAGACTTAGCGTTCTGGACCGCTATCGTAAACCAGTCACGCCGCAATGAATTTACAGTTGATAGTCTTTATGATTTTAAAAACGGTAAAATTTTAGCTACTGCCTATGGGGCCTTTGATATCAGCGACTCAAAAGTTATTTGGACACAATTTAAATTGGAGTGTACTAATACGATTTCAATTTCTGGCGACCATGCCTTCCCTGATGACTGTAAAATTTCTGAATTTAGCAAACCTATTGTGGTCTCAACATCGTTTGAAAAGACTCAGGTCTTACTTTATGCCTACAGCTGCGCTAACTCTGCCCTTCAACAATTGCTGTTTAAAGAACTTAAAAACAATCCTGGTATCGACCCCAGGTACCCCGCCTTTCCGAATGGCCCTACGGCTATAGACGTCATTAAAACGCGAATTCCCTATGAGATAGGATCAGACTATTGCAAGGTTTCTTACCACAGTCTGCGCTAAAGTTCATTTCTCAACTAACGTCGCCTAAGCAGAGCTTATTGCGCGATTGACTATTCCCAATAACACTTCGATATCCACTGGCTTTTGCATAAAACCAAAGACGCAAAGCTCGTCTTTCAAGCTCTGATCTTCGCGTCCCGCCGTCATTACTATTGTCGGAATAGTCGCTAAATTATCAATTTTCCGTTGAGCTTTTCTAAAGGCTCGGCCATCCATTATCGGCATCATGAGATCTAGTAAAATCACATCTGGTAGCACTGCCCCGTTATTCAACTTTTGCAATCCAGACTTACCATCGCTTGCGACCTCAACTAAAAAATTCTCAGACTCTAGAATAGACTTTAATAGATATTGAATATCAAAATCGTCTTCGATTATAAGCGCTCGATAGGACCTTATATTAGTCATTCAATATTCTCCACGCCATTGCCTCGACTGTTGGAGCTATTGGCAACTCCACATGAAAATCTGAGCCACCCACAGCCTTATTCTCGGCCCAAATTCGGCCACCATGGCCCTCAACTATTCGCCGCGAAATATAAAGCCCCAGGCCCAAACCGGGCTGGCGCTGATCATCAGCACGAAAAAATGGCTCAAAAATTCCCGATAAAGTTTTGGGGTCCATTCCTCTGCCCGAATCACTTACGGTAATTTTTACACGGCCGTCAACTTGTGATTTTTCCAAACAAACCGTGACCTTAGATTTGGCGCAATACTTAACGGCATTGGACAGCAAATTGGTTATAACTTGCTCTATGCGACTACGATCCCACTGACCTAGAACTTTGGGTTCCAGCTTCAAATCGAGCACACATCCAGCCCTATCCATACTTTCAGCGAATCGTTCAACGATTTCTACAATTAATGCCGTCATATCGGTTTCTGCAAAATTAAAAACTAGCCGACCGGCATGGACTCTTGAAATATCAAGCAAATCGCCCACAATATTAGAAAGTGAGTCAATCTGCTTGTAACACATCGCCATCGCACGTTCGAGATTTTCTTCGCCGTACTCAGGAGTATTCAATTTTCTTAGTTGCCGATCAGTCAGTTGAATTTGCAACCTTAGAGAGGTCAACGGAGTTTTCAACTCGTGAGATGCGATCGACAAAAACTCATCACGTTGGTGCAGAGAGAGAGCCAATTTTTCATTGAGTTTTTTTAATTCCATTTCCCGAAGCTTCACACTAGAAATATCTCTAATAAAGGCATAAAATAAAATGGTATTTCCAAAACGAACGGGCATTACAAACAGCTCGACCGGCAACTCAACTCCTTGTCTATTAACTGCAGAAACTTCTATTCTGCGATTGAGCACCGCTCCCTCACCAGTTAAGAAAAAATTTTTAATTCCGTCTATGTGTGCTTCACAATAAGTTCTGGGAATAACAGTTTCGATCAAGGGCTTACCCACTACTTCGACCCGCGTCCAACCAAATGTGGCTTCAGCTTGGTGGTTCCAAGTACAGATCTTCCCACCCGCATCAATGGCAATAATTGAGTCCAATGAGTTCTCAACTATCTCATCGACGAACTTCAAATAACTAATATTTGGAACCTCTAAAATATTTTTACAAACAAAACTTTCAGAGTTTTTTAGCTTCTCCAGTCCTATTTCCATTCATTATTTTTGCTCCATATTTTTAATTTTTGATACTTTTTTTTGCTATCAATAGCGAGTTTAACTCACAGACCAAAAGACAAAAATAGTTTTTGGTAAAAATGTCCCATTCCATGGGGAATTTTGCCCCTTTTCCTGTTATTCTGCTAATTTCTTGCATTGGGGCTCTAATGAAGAGATAGTAGCAAAAAATACTTCGGGGGTACTCTTAGTGACTCAACATGAACTGATCACCAATGTAGAATTGCTACCTAAACTTTCTTTGAAACGGCTTTCTTTAATAGAAGATGACGTTGACCTCAGAGCTGTCATCCAAAAATATTATGAAAACTGGGGCTACCAAGTTTCGACTTTTGGCAATGCAGAATCATTTTTGGCGTCGTTACCAAAGGGCGTTGATCGCAGTGGTAACAAATTGCCAGACTTAATCGTAAGTGACTTGGTTTTGCCCGATATCAGTGGAATTCAATTGGTTGAGGCGCTTAATCGATTACAAATAAATGTACCGATTATTATCGCAACAGCACATGATAGCGTAGAAACTGCCGCGAACGCCATGGCTACTGGAGCCTTTGACTACATTGTCAAACCCATTAATTTTAGTGAGCTTAAAGTAGTTTCTGGCCGAGCGCTTCGACTTCGTGAAATTGAGAATAAATATTGGGAGCTGAGAGACAAAAGCCAAAGTGAAAGTCAGTATGGTCATCTGGTCGGAAAAAGCAAAAAAATGCACGAACTATTTGAAATGATAGAGCGCGTGTCCCGTTCCATTTCAAACGTGCTTATTACTGGCGAAAGTGGCACGGGCAAAGAACTTGTCGCTAAAATGATTCATGAAAAAAGCGTTCGCGCTAAGGGACCCTTCGTAAGTATAAATTGTGCGGCGATCCCAATGGAATTGATTGAGTCCGAGCTATTTGGCTATAAAAAGGGTGCCTTTACTGGCGCCATACAAAATCGCATTGGACTTTTTGAAGAAGCCAATGGTGGCACCATATTCTTAGATGAGATCGGCGATATGCCCTTATCGCTGCAATGTAAAATGCTCCGGGTATTGCAGGATAGAATGGTTCGGGCTGTGGGCGCTAACGACTCTGTTGAGATCGACGTGAGGGTGATTGCTGCCACCAACAAAGATCTCGTTTCGCAAATCAAAGAGAAAAAGTTTAGAGAAGATTTATTTTACCGATTGTGCGTGATTCCCCTTTTTATTCCGCCACTCCGAGAACGAACCGAGGATGTTGAGCTGTTGAGTGAACATTTTTTGCAAAAGCATTTGACGGTCACTGGCAAAAGTGGCGGAAGTAGAAAGACACTTTCTAAGGACGCCATTGAAAGATTAAAGTCTCACGCTTGGCCCGGTAACGTTCGAGAACTTGAAAATCTCATTGAGAGAACGCTCGTTCTTTGTGACAGAAATGTTATTGAGCCATCTGACCTTGATGTAATTTTGGCCAAGCCAGGCAACCCGATTTATGAGGGCTTCAAAGAAATGCCCTCTTTGGACCAATTAGAAAAGCAATATATTGATTTTGTACTCTCAAAAACCGAAGGCCACAAAGAACAAGCGGCTAAAATTTTAGGGATCGATCGAAAGACACTCAGACGTAAAACCAACGACTAGAGTGCCGCATCTAGTGACTATGATCCTTAAGCCAATTTTTAAAATTATCTAAAACCGATATTTTATTTTTAATGTCGGAATAATCCTGTTGTCCTAAGGCATCCTCTATTTCTGTGCAAATCTGATGGAGTCCCTTAAAACCGAAAGTAATGGCATTCCCTCTCACCTGATGACAAATTGATTTCATGCGAAAAAAGTCGTTCTCATCGAAGGCTGCATGAAGATCAGAAATGTCCTTTCTGCGACGCTCAATATATCCCGGCATAATGTCAGCTAAAATGGGATCCGTACTTATCATGCTCTTTTCTTCTGGTGTTAACATCAGTTATAACCGCCTTTTAACTCCTGACTAATACCATGTTTGCTGGGACATTGAAATCTCTCTTTTCGCCATTCCCGCAATCGCGCGTGTACAGCACTTAACGATTCTTCAAGTGCTGCAGGCAAACTGCGGCCATTACAATCTGCAGAAATTTCACTATCCGATGCACGAACTACTAATTGAATGGAGTACTGGGATTTCGCTCGCTTAACCCCAAGTTCAATGAAGGCATCACTAGGGCAATAGTCCTGCAACTGACGAATTTTTGAATTCGCGAAAGTCAGTGTGGCGCCATCTAATTTATAGCCAGTGCAGCTGATACAAACGTTATTTGAAACTATCTGCTGTTTGTCGTAATGGTTGAACATATGAGCCTCCTCTTTCTTCCTCACTCCAATCCATAAAGTTTAGAGATGCGGGGTAGGTTTTAGAACCTTTAGCCATGAACTCAGAAAACTTCAAGGTGCCAGCTGTTTTTGAGCCAAAGTTAAGGTCCTTTAATATTGATTGAATGAGGTTGCGACACTCATTTACCTCAGATTGAAGCTGATTGGGTCCCCCATAAGGACTAAACCAAGACTCTCGTTCTACGTCGTGGAGTCCAAACAGCACCCAACAAAGTTTTCTTGATATCGCACTCTCTAGTTCGTTTAGCTTATTTAAAAATAACATAATTCCTCCTTAAATATTAAAATCACGCTTCATGCCGTTTCGAAAACCTCTTCATGCGCCTCCCTGTAAAGATAAAGTCAATATTTCTCGAGTCCTATCTAAGTCTAAAGGCTTCTGTAGGTAATAGGGCTTATTGCTTTCACTCCAAAACATTTGATGGATTTCGTCGGTATCTATACTTGACGTAAGAACCACTGGCACATTTGGAAATTCTGCCCGACATAATCGCCAAATGTCACAACCGGTGACTGCCCCCTCCAATAGGATATCAGCAATGATAAGATCATAAGCACTGACCGCAGCGACAGATTTCTGATTTTTTAAAAAATTAAATGCCTCTGCAGAGGTAGCCGCCCAGTCAATGTGCACGAACTGCTCGCACTTTTCAATAATCGCCGTTACCAAAAGAGCTTGGCTCTCATCATCGTCAATTATAAGTACTCTCTTTTTTTTCAAGCTTTCCATTCGTCGAACCTTTCATTGGGATTACTAGTCTCTAAAGCAAGTCTCATTCCAAAATTTTCAAAGATACGTGCATTCGTCTGAATTGATTTAAGACATTACTGCGGCACAACTCCTCAATAACTTTTGCGCAAATTGTCCCAGAAAAAAAAAGCCCAATTTATTGTTACTTAGTGACGTAAAACTTCAAGTCTCAGGTCCAGTTTTATATTTCAAAAAAATTTTTAGAATTAACTTTCCATTGGAGAAAATGCCACTCCAAGTGGCAATTAAAAAAATAAGGAGAAGTATCACTCCTCCTTATTCGTACTACAAAAATTATTTATACTACTAAATTTACCTTAAGGAAAAGGGAACAAAATTAACTTCAACTTTTTCACCATTAAGAGTTGATTCTTTTGTAGACACTTCGCCTTCACGTTTATAAACAATTTTTAACTCAATCTCAACATCACCCATTTTAGTGCTCAGTACAGTTTCAGAATTGACTTTTGAGGACTTCGATTCGTTGGCGTACATTGCATCTGTGATTGTCTTTACAGTGTAATCTAGTTTTCCAAATTTCTGGCTAACAACATTACCCGTAAAAGTTCTCTCAATATGATAAGTACGTCCTGCTTGATCACTTGAATGAGTCGTTTGGCCGACTCCTGTTTCTGCAATGCCTAGGACATCGTTAAGAGCATGCAAAATTTCGCTAGCTTGATAACTGAGTTCAGAAGTTTTTTCTGAAACGGTTTCGTCGACTTTTTTACTGGACTTTACAGCTTTCATAACTACCGGGCAGGCAGCTTCAACAGCAGCTTCAACAGCAGCTTCAAGTACTACAGTATCAATACCGTCTTTTTCGGACTTGTTCTTAGAGAATTTGCAACCCTGAGAAACCAAAGCATAAATTTTTTCATATACTTCATCTGTGCCTTTTGATTTCTTTTCCATAGCATCGCCGAATAAGCGAAAACCGCGCGAAGCGGAATCAAGAGTTTCGAGAAAATCCTTTTTTTGTTGCTCAGTAAGAGGGCCAATCTCGGCTGCAGCAAACGCTCCGCTCATTACGAGCGCCAATACAGAAACTATTCTTGTTATTTTTGTCATCTTATACT
>Ga0163151_10001639_pt1 | contig 37105 bp, 31 predicted proteins | sample OliLakLV19MP5IB2_FD_145596 | JGI IMG/M metagenome (GOLD analysis project Ga0163151, IMG submission 145596) | Freshwater microbial mat bacterial communities from Lake Vanda, McMurdo Dry Valleys, Antarctica - Oligotrophic Lake LV.19.MP5.IB-2 | ecosystem: Environmental > Aquatic > Freshwater >... | reverse complement strand
CATTTTATATTTTCCATTTCTAATTTTATATTTTTCTATTTCAATGCAAAAGTGAAGAAATTATATATTATGCCCGTGGTTGCGTGTCCTCACCAACCACAAATATGTACTTATAAATATTTATTTTATCTATGGTATTTTTATCTTGTAGTAGTAATGATGAAAGCAAAGAAGGAGCTATCATTGATTCTACATTTAGGCATATAGATTCAACTAAAAAAGTTTCTAAAAATAAACTCGTAAAATTCAAACCTCTGCGTATTAATCTTGGCTATACTATGAGTTTGGTAGATGAAGAAATATATACAAAAGCAGTTGACAAAGGAATTAAGTTTGTAGCGGATACGAGTGATTTTAAGAAGGTGGGAAACAGATAGGAATTATATAATAATTCTAAAAAAGTATATGAGTTTATTGATACCCTGGTGGTATTGCTCAACCTACCACCAATGGGTATTTAGAATTTAGTGGCAAAGGATATTATAAGGTTAATGATGAAAAATGGTACCTTGCATTCGCTGGATTATACGAAGGCAATTTTTTTATTCTTATCCCATCACCTTATACAGGGACTTATAGCATTTCAGCCCAAGATGCTCTGATAAATCCGTCGGGCACCTATTTGCTTAATTTATTTTTTACTCGTTTGTACGAACTTCATGGGGATTGGAGTTTATATAGTATTTCAGATAAGAAGCTAAAGAAAATATCATCTCATAAATTAGATTGCAAGGCCGCTAATAAAGAGTAAAAGAGTAATGCATTGGAATCTGCTTTGTGTCCAAATATTGAAGCAGCTAAGTGGATTTCTGATAAAATGGTATTGCTAAAAGTAAGCAATTACGAAGGAGCAAATAATATAAAAACTGGCTACCTAAAATTGACGATCAAGTAAGAATTTCGGACCCGTTTAAAATCAGCGTCAGCCCCATTGGCCGCGGCGAACTGAAACCCGAATCCTGACCCCCAATAAATAATAATTTTTAACAGGTTGCAGCACTTAAATAAATACTTATCTTTGAATAAAAAATTAGTACCATGGGTTTAGTATATGCCGATATCGAAATCATCAATTATGCTGATGAGACTTTGAGTGAAGATGGTTATTTGCCAAAGGAAAACATAAGGAAAATGCAGGTAACGGCTATGGCCGATTCGGGGGCTATTCGGTTAGCCATCAATGAAAATATTAAAGATATTTTGGGCTTAAGAGTGAGGCAACAATTAAATATTTCCCTAGCTGATGGCACCAAAAGAACACTTGATGTGGCAGGCCCTATCAGATTGAAATTTAAGGACAGGCATTGTATAACAGATGCATTTGTTTTGCCAAACAATGAAGAACCTTTAATAGGGGCGGTACCTATGGAATTAATGGATCTGGTTATTATACCATCTGAAAATAAATTAGTATACAATCCACTGCATCCTGACGGACCTTTGTATTCACTAAAATAGTAATATATAGATCAATAATCTGCCGTTTTCGCCTAAAACTTAGGCGTCAGCCCCCAAATCCCGCATCCTGAATCCCAAATCAATGATCCGCTGTCTTCGATCTGCTAAACATACTTTTCAATCTTACTGCTGGAACCCACAATTTCGATAGCATATATTTTCCCAATCCTTGTTCTTTCTTTACGTGCCACACCGTTGTTCGCGGGCTTTCCACAGGATGGTTATGCAAGGTATATGCATAAGCAGCGATAGAAGTTCGAGCTGTTCCTTCAGGGAAATGGATAGGTTCGTAACCATGCAAAGTATAGGAACGGCAATGCATAATAGCGAGTCGGTTAAAGGGTACATCCACTTCTGTTTTCACACCTGTGCGTTCATCTTCTAATTTTAATTCGCCGCCATATTCTTTTTTCCAGTCTTTGTTTATATATAATAATAAGTTCAAATTGCGGTACCAGTTTTCGTGTATAGGATGGTAATTAAAATCGGCATGCATATCCAAAAAACTTCCTTTTTTACCTTGGTGTATGCCGCCGCCATAAAAGGTATCGTCAACAAAAACATTTTCGTTGGTAACATATTTTAACCAATTGTCAAAACGCTTTGAAGTGAGGTCTCTATATAGTTCTGAAAACACGCCACCCAATTCAAAAAATCTAGATTTCTCAAATTTATTTTTGGCAAAAACATAGTCGGCACTTGGGGTTTCGATGTGAGGAATTGTATTATATAATTGAGTAAGTTTTTCTTCGTCGCACAAACCATCTACTGCAATATACGGAAAAGGTTTTGCGGCTAAAAATTCTTCTCTAAAACGTTCTTGATTAGCTTCTATATATTCAAAATTTATCATAATATTTTATCCAAAAATTAATGATACGAATTTCACTAATTATATAGCTTCGATAAAATGATATTGGTCAGTTTCTGATAGAATTATTATCATCAAAAGGAACTAGGAATAAGTTCGCTGCGGCGAATAGGAGTAAGGGCCATACGGCAAATTAATTGAAGTGAAATTAGATTCAGTCAAATATATAGTAAGCAATAAAAAGTCTTGGCGTCAGCCCCCATTCGCTGCGGCGAACTGAATGCCAACCCTTAACTTACAACCTCCATCGACTCCAACACCTCGTCTATAATACTTCTGTCATTACACAAACGGGGTACTTTGTGTTGCCCGCCCAGCTTGCCTTTGGCCTTAAGCCAGTGGTGAAAAGTACCATTGGGAGCTCGTTGTATTTTGGGCATTTGCATGGCCATATTCTTAAATCTTTTGGCTTCGTAATCGCTGTTCAATTCCTGTAATTTATCATCGAGCAATTTGCAAAATATATGATAATCTTTGGGCTCTTTTTCAAATTCGATGAGCCATTGGTGGGTTGGCTTTTCGTGGCCGTCAAAATATATTGGTGCGGCTGTATAATCTCTCACGGCTGCTTCTGTATTTTCCGATGCAAAAGCTATGGCACGGTCGGCATTGTCTATCATCAGCTCTTCGCCAAATGCATTTATAAAATGCCGAGTACGACCGGTGATGGTAAACTTATAAGGTTTACTAGAAGTAAACCGAACAGTATCACCCACCAAATACCGCCACAAACCAGAATTAGTTGTAATAATAAGTGCATATTCTTTATTCAGTTCTACTTCATGCAGCAAATGTGTTTTGGGGTGGTCTGTGCCATAATATTCCATGGGCATAAATTCGTAGAATATGCCATAGTCGGTCATTAACAATAAATCATTTTTTGTTAAATCATTTTGTAATCCAAAAAATCCTTCGCTGGCATTATAAGTTTCCATAAAGTTGATGGGCTTTTTGGCAGTGAGCTCTTTGAACCTATTTCTATAGGGCGTGAAACTAACGCCACCATGTACATATAATTCTAAATTCGGCCACACATCCGTAAGGTCGGTTTTGCCCGTGAGCTCAAATATTCTTTCTGCCAAAACCAAGGTCCAAGTAGGCACTCCCGATACATTCGTTACATCATCTTTAATAGTGGCACGGGCCATTTTATCAATCTTATCTTCCCAGTCAGATAACAGGGCTACGGACAAGTCGGGTGTTCGAATAAAGTGTACCCAAAAAGGCAGGTTCATCATGAGCACGGCACTAAGGTCGCCATAAAATGAATTGCCACCCATATTATTTACTTGGTGGCTACCGCCCATTACCAATCCTTTACCCGAGAATACCTTGGTATCGGGCACTTGCGAACAATATATAGATAGCAAATCGCGGGTAGCTTTGAGGTGACAGTCTTCAACACACTCGTAACTTACAGGTATATATTTGCTCTTATCGTTAGTAGTACCGCTCGATTTGGCAAACCATTTAATTTCTCCTGGCCATAATATATTTTGCTCGCCCTTCATCATGCGTTCTATCCAAGGGGAAATTTTTTCGTAATTGCTAATGGGAACTCGGCTTTTAAACTGCTCGATATTCTGAATACTTCTATAACCATGAAGCTGGCCCCAGTCCGTATTTTTGGCTTCGTCCACCAAATGACGAAATAAGGCATGCTGCCCCGGATGCGGATCTTCCATCATGGCAGCCACCTGATCGCTGCGTTTCCGCAGGTACCAACTGTAAAAAGTATTGAACAATGACACTGTGGTACAAAACTATGATAGAGAAGGTAGTATTCCTATTAATAAAAAATTAATTTTGGGTGGGTCTTTCATTTGAATTGCTAACGATAAACAATAAAATTTTTCCTACATTTGCGTTGCAAATAATAATCAATATAGCACATGAAGGCAGCAGACTTAAATATTAACTTAGTAGAAACATACTTTGAGATGCTTAAGAACCTAAGTGCTGATAGCAAATTGGAGCTTATTGCTAAACTTTCAAACTCTACGAAAACAACTAGTTGGACAAAAAAGCATTCTTTAGAATCGCTTTATGGGGCTTTTGTTTCAAAGCAATCAGCAGATGAAATGATTAATGATATAAAGCAATCACGAACTTTCAATCGTAAAAGAGTTTCGTTTTGAAAAAATATCTTCTAACCTCATTTTGCGTTCTTTCATTATTATGTACTTTGGTCAATATACTAGTCTAAAAGAGTATGGATTTAGAGGTAAAGTGAAAAGTATTTTGACTTATCACCTTGAGTCCTTATCTACGAGTTTTGATACTACTCACCTTATTGATACATCACTATGGACATTCAAAAACCATTATTATTTTAGTGTTGAAGGAGATTTTATATGAAAAGAAACATATTCAAAATCTTCCGAATATCCAGAGCCTATTTTTAAATACATAACCATAATAAATACGAAAATAAAAGAGTAAGCGGTATTGTTATGAATGCTGATGGAACACGAACAGACTCTTTCAATTATAAATGGGTTTCGGACACTGCCTATGTAGTGACTCAATATGATATAGCTGGCAAAGTGTGCTGGATATATAATATGGAATTAAGCAGTAACTTTCGTGATAAGGCATGGAAAGGCCTTTATTATGATGAACATGCAGCTATTGTCTTTGCTCAAAAATATGAGAATATTATCGATGCTCAAAATAGAATAGTAAAAAGTATAGAAACAAATCTACTATCACAAGAAATAACAGAAGAATTCTTTTCATATTTTAAATTTGATGCTCAAAATAATCCAACAGAAATCCATATTTCTAAATCAAAAGATAGGAAACCCCGTGAAATAGCAATTAGATATTTTGAATACTATTAACTCAGACTAACAGTTAACTTTTCGGTAGTTCCAAAATAAAACTGCAACCTTTGCCAACTTCACTTTCTACTATAATATTCCCACCATTCGCTCTCACCAGATCAAAAGCTAGTGAAAGTCCAAGCCCTGTGCCTTCGTTAGGAGGTTTGGTGGTGTAAAATGGTTCGAATATCTCTTGTAATTCGGATAGTTTTATGCCGTCGCCATTGTCGGCAATACTAATATATATCTGGTTGTTTTTATCATAAGTTTTTATGATAAGTTCTGGTATAAAATCAGGATTGGTTTTTAGTTTTTCATTAAGTGCATACAAAGCATTATCAACTATATTGGTAACAGCACGGGCCAAATCTTTTTTGGGTTTATGAACAATCTCATTATATAATAGTTCCACTTGTGGTACTACCAAAAGTGATGGAAATCGCTTGTTGTTTTGCTCCATACTATAATATAATGTTTCCTCTACCATTTTACCAAAATCAAAATCTGCGGGTTTACTTTTCACATTGTCTAAATGGCGTAACATATTGGTAATAATTCCATCTGAACGTTTACCGTGTTCTGATATTTTACTGGTATTTTCTTGCAATAATTGTATAACAGCTTTTCTTTCCTCATCGTTGATGGGGTCGTGCAGTTCGTGGAGCAAATCGTAATTGAGTTTAGCAAAATTATTAATAAAATTGAGTGGATTTTTCAATTCATGAGCGATGCCAGCGGTTACTTTGCCTAGCGATGCCAGCTTTTCCGACATCACCAATTGGCTTTGCGTTTCTTTTAATTCGGTAAGTGCTATTTGCAAATTATTCCGGGCTTTGGTGAGTGCACGTAGCTGCACTGACATTAAAATTCCAACAATACCCAACATGGTCAATATAATAATAAGTACATTTTTATCGGATTCTTTTTCTTGTAACTGAAGTTCTTGTATTTCACGTTGTTTCTGCCCTAGGTCGAGTTTCTGCTGTTGGTTATTACGTTCCATATCCATTTGCTGATGCAACATTTTCTTTTCGCGTTCAGTCATTTGCATGGAATCCTTCATCAGGTTCAACGTTGAGTTCATCAATCCAACTTCGTCCTGCATTTGAGAAACCTTACCCTGCATTTCATTTGATTTCTTTTGATTGTCGAGCGTGATTTGGCAGAAATTTAGCTTCTCGTTTATCTTATTCAATGATGCCCCATCTGCTAGGGTAGTAGCCAGTTTCTTCGCTTCTGCCAATTGTACTTTGGCATCTTCAAGTTTATTTCTTGCTATAGAGATACTTCCCATTTCAATATTACAATGCATCATGCCTTTAGTGTTTCTTTGGCTCTGATAATATCCCAATGCGTAACTATAATAATTATATGCTTCATCGATATTGGCTTGGTTATTAAATATGGCTGCATTCTGATAATAGATAATGGCCAAGAGTTCATTGTCATTGCTGCTATGTCCCAGTGCTTCTGCATCGCTGCATTGTGCATGGGCTTTTGTGTAATTTTTTTCTTTATTATATAAATTTGAGAGCTGCAAATGTCCTATCATTTCAATTTTTTTCAGTTTCATTTTTTTAGCTTTCTCCGTTGCCTCAGTAGCCAAATCCATAGCTTGCTTGGGATCTGAGATTTGAAGATTTTTACTTTTCTTAAGTTTTTTCAGAAGGTCAGCCCCAGCTTTTACATTAGATTTATGCTTATCGAAAAAAGCATCGTCCATATCGCCTTGGGCTATTGCAGTATGGCTTAAGGCAACTAAACAAATGCTCCATAATATGATTTTTATTTTCAGCATGTATTAATTTGGGGATAGCTAAATTTGGGTTGCAAGTTATTGCAAAAGAATTGAAAATGAAAGGTACTATAGCAAATGCAATCAGCCAAAAGGCATTCGCCTTATATTTGCTGCATGAAATTACTCGAAGGAAAAACAGCCCTTATTACGGGTGGCAGCCGTGGTATAGGAAAAGGCTTGGCTGAAGCGTTTGCACAACAAGGTGCAAATGTGGCATTCACCTATTTAAGCTCTGTAGAAAAAGCAAAAGTATTCGAAGCAGAATTACTGGCTTTGGGCATCAAAGCAAAAGGTTACCAAAGTGACGCAGCCAAATTCGACCAAGCGGAAAAACTGGTTGATGCGGTGATGGCAGATTTTGGTTCGCTCGATATACTAATAAATAATGCGGGCATCACCCGCGACACCTTATTGATGCGTATGACTGAGCAGCAGTGGGACGACGTGATGGAGACCAACCTCAAATCTACTTTCAATCTCACAAAATCAGCTACAAAATATATGATGAAGGCTCGAAGTGGTAGTATTATAAACATGAGCTCCATAGTTGGTATTACAGGCAATGCAGGGCAAAGCAATTACGCTGCATCCAAAGCAGGCATGATAGGTTTTACCAAATCGATAGCCAAAGAACTCGGCTCTAGAAATATACGCTGTAACGCAGTAGCACCGGGATTTATTGAAACTGAAATGACAGGACACCTTAGTGATGAAGTGAAAGCACAATGGGTGCAAACAATCCCATTGAAACGTGTTGGTCTGCCCGCAGATGTGGCTAATGCCTGTATATTTTTAGCCTCCGATATGTCGGCATATATTACTGGACAAACCATTAATGTGTGCGGTGGCATGGTGATGTAAAACTGTATCATACTTTATCTGTTATTAACTTTAACCCGCTATATCCGTAAATACTGAACTTTGAATATCTCCACCCCATATCCCATTTGGTACCTATTATTGTGTTTGGTAATAGGTGCGGCTGCATCGTGGTGGCTTTACCGCAAAAATAAAATACCCTTCGAAGATTCGCAGCGTTGGCAATTATATATATTGTCTGGTTTCAGATTTATAGCAGTAAGTATTATATGTTTGCTATTGTTCAACCCCTTGTTGAATTCTGAAAATAGCCGTAAAGAAAAACCATTAATAGTGGTAGCTGTAGATAATTCGCAAAGCATCAAAGCCAATAAAGATTCAGCATTTTACCGTACGGTGCTCGTTGATAATATCAAGAAAATTGACAAAGAACTGGGTGATAATTTTGAAGTGAAATACCTCACTTTTGGCGAAAAAATAACAGACGGGAATAATATAACGTTCGATGAAAAACAAAGTGATTACAGCACACTTATCTCTGGCATTTATTCGCGTTACGAAAATAATAATATTGGGGCTTTGGTATTGGTGGGAGATGGTTTATATAACAAAGGTGTAAATCCTGTTTACGAGGCCAAAGCATTCAAATTTCCTGTGTTCACTATAGCTTTGGGCGATACCAATAGACAACGTGATATACGAATTAAAAAAGTAAAGCATAATGAAATCGCCTATTTGGGCAATACATTTCCTGTCAATATAGCTATAGCCGGCGATGGCTGTAATAGTGAACAAGCGAAGGTTTCGGTATTATATAAAGGCAACGAAATATTCACTAAAAACATCAGTATAGAAGGGCCAAATTATACAACAGATATTCCTGTTGTACTTGATGCAAAGGAATCAGGTTTGCAACATTATACTATTCAGGTAACGCAGCTTGCCAATGAAATAAGTTATATAAATAATACGTATCAATTTGCGGTGGAAGTACTAGATGGCAAGCAAAAAATATTACTCGCTGCCCTCTCGCCGCACCCCGATTTGGGGGCTTTGAAAAAATCAATTGAGGGCAACAGAAACTATGAAGCCAAAATAGTTTTTGTAAATGAATTGGCTAAAATTACTGATTTAAAACAATACAATTTGGTGGTGATGCACCAATTGCCAGGCACAAGTAATTCAGTACAAAATATATTAAATACTTTGCGTCAAATGCAAATTCCCACCTTGTTTATTGGGGGTTCGCAAACCAACTGGCAGGTATTATCATCGTATTTAAGTGGTTTAAGAATCAACACTTCGCCTACAAACGAAAACGATGCGATACCTATTGTCAATGGAAGTTTTAGTTTATTTTCGTTGAGTGAAAATTTAAAAAATAAATTGGGGAATTTCCCACCACTTAAATCGCCATTTGCCAATTATAGTAATACAAGTTTTGAAGTATTGGCTAACCAACAAGTGGGTTATGTAAAAACTAATAATCCTTTAATTGCTTTGAGCAAAGGTAATACTTGGAAGGTTGGCGTAGTATGCGGTGAAGGCTTGTGGCGTTGGCGTTTGGCCGATTTTAACCAGAACAAAAATTATGATGCTTTTGATGAAGTTGTGAATAAAACAGTACAATATTTGGGCGTAAAAAGTGATCTCCGACGATTCCGTTTGGTGAATTTTAAAACTTCCTATTTAGAAAACGAAGCTGTACAATTGGATGCTGAAGTATATAATCCAAGTTATGAATTAGACAATAAAAATGATGTTGAATTTTCTATTAATACCAGCGATGGAAAACTATATAAATATACATTTTCTAAAACAGCAAATTCTTATACTTTAAATGCAGGAGTTCTTCAACCGGGTATATATACTTATTCTGCCAAAACTACGGTGGACGGCAAAGTGGAAACGATCTCTGGAAGCTTTTCTATATTGCCTTTACAAAATGAATTGGGAGAAACGGTAGCCGATCATAATCTCTTGGGACAATTATCGCAGAACACTGGAGGAACGTTGTTTTATCCCAAAGAAATTGATAAATTGGTGAAACAACTTAAATCGAGCGAAGTAATAAAACCTATTTTATATACCGAACGCGAAACGACAGATTTGATTAATCTGAAATGGTTGTTTGCCATGTTGTTGTTGTTTATGACCGTGGAGTGGTTGGTGCGGAAGATGAACGGGGCGGTTTAGTTTGAGTGATTTTAATTACAATATAGCATGCCTTATTTATTGTCAATTTTAACGTAGTTAGTTCCTATTCTTGGGTCTATATTTAAAGGCAGTTTTTATTTATTTTTATAAATTATTATTATTATTATTATTATTATTTTATAATTTCTTTGTTATTATTGTGGCCAAATAATAAAGTTATGTGTAAATTTAAACGAGAATTGCCATTTTTAATTTTGATTTTTACGGTAAGGACAGTTTTGGGTCAGTCATCTATTGACTTCGACCATTATGAACTGATTAAATCTTCTGGTAATTTGCCAAAGGACGTTACAACTACTAGTACGGAGAAATACAAAAAATCTCTTGAAAAAATCTCTAAGAAAAAAATTTCTCATAAGGAGAAAAAAACACAAAGAGAATTTCAAATGTATGTTAATTTTAGTGTTGATGAAATACTCCTCAGTGGATTGGTACTATATAATGATCCACTTGGTGATTATGTAAATAAAGTAGCCCAAACCGTGCTCAAAGAGCAAGGGAATTTGAGTAATGAAATGAGATTTTATGTGGTCAGGTTTCCCTATGTAAATGCATTTACTACCAATTCAGGAATTGTATTCGTCACCATTGGACTATTATCGCATATTGAAAATGAGGCACAGTTAGCTTTAATACTATGTCATGAAATTCAACATTATGCGAAGGAACATTCTTATAAAGGATTCAAGCATCAAGTACAACTCGAAAAGGATTTAAATAAAAAGAGCAGTGGTCAAGATTTTGACAAGTTTATTAAGAAAACAGCATATAGTCGCGATCTGGAAACCGAAGCCGACGAAGAAGGTTTAGAATTATATAAAGAAAGCGGTTATAGTTTCGATGCTATTGAAAGCATGTTCGATGTATTACAATTTGCAAATTTACCTTTTGATGAAAAACGGTTTAGTGCCAGTTTTTTAGAAACCAAGAATCTCAAATTCCCAAATTCCTATATCCCATCAGATTCTGTTTTAACACCACTTGATATAAATTCCGATGCGTATGATGATGAACTGTCCACGCATCCTAATATTAAGAAACGCAGAGAACGGCTATTGGCCTTGGCTGCTAAAATGAAACCAGCAGGTAACTCACTTTTTTTGAACGGCGAGAAAGAATTTTTCGATATGAGGAAAGTGGCACGTTATGAATACATACACGTTTGTTTGGTGCAGCAGAAATACGAAGAGGCCTTTGTAAGTTTATATTTGCTTATGGCTGAAAACCCCAATAGCCATTATTTGCAAAAGTGCTTGAATCATTGTTTGTATGCCATGTCAAAACTACAGGTACATTATGGAGCAACTAACTATTATAGTATGGTGCATACCAGTTATAAAACTATAGAGGGAAGTGGCGGTGGATCATATTATTTTTTGGGCCGTCTAATAAAATCGGATGTTGGTCTTGTTTCAACAGCATTGGAAAGAATGTGGGAATACCATAAAGTAAATCCCAATGATAAAAATGCTACCAACTTGATAGAGGACTTAACCAAAACTTTTGTTGCCAAATACAATTTAGATTTTGATGCTCTTAAAAACATTGACCCAGCCAAACCTATAGGCAGTAAAGGGAAGAAATCAAAAATAACCAAATCTGAAAAGAAACAGAAAAAGGAAAAAAAAGTGGAAGTTGAACAAGATGATTCGGATGAAGATATAAACGCTACAAAAGATAAAAACCAGAAGGGAACAACCAAGGAGAAAAAAATAAAAAAGAAGAAAAAGTCAAAGAAAAATCTTCGTGAGGAATTTAACGAAGAAGAAATCAGGACAGAATCAAGACCTGTTTTCTATAGTATTCTAAAGGCATTGGCGGCAGATGAGGAGTATGCTAAACTATATAAAAAACTATATAAAGAAAAGAAAAATATACAGAAGAAAAAAGCCAATGAAGATGAAGAAGAGTCTACCATCAAGAAAGAAGAGTACATGGATATAGAATATAAAGCCTTTGACACGTATGAACTCGATGAAAGTGTTGCCATAGATAAAATGGTAATGGTAGCACCTTTTTATATAAAACTCAATCACAACAAAAAGGATGATTTCCGGTTCGAGAGCTCTGAAAACAAAGTGATAAAATTGAGCGAAGACATGAACTATGTGGCGAAAAAAATAGATATGCCTATTGATGATATCAATACTAAAACGTTAAAAGAAAATGATGCTGAAAAGCTCAATGAAATGTATTTAATCAATAACTTTCTGAACGAAAGTTCAACAGATCCAGAGTTTTCATTGATACCAGTCGATAAAACTGAAATAGATGGCTTTATAGCAAATCATGGAACGCAATTTATTCTAAAACTAGGTGTAATAGGTGTAAAGGAAGAAATAGACAAATTCGAACTTGCTTGTGCTATTGGAGTTTTATTACTAGGGGGGTCTAATTCTAGCGATAATTCTGCTGTAAATGTAATACTGAAAAATCACAATTATACCTATTTGCTTTCAAATGTTATTGACCTAAAAACGGGGCAGAGTGTATATTCCAGAGTTAAGATGTTTAACGCCCGAGATAAAGAAATAAGAGTAAAAACACATCTATATGAATTATTGTATCATATCAAAACCAAAAAATAAAAGTATGATGAAACTAAAACATATATATATATTGATATTCGGTTTATTCTTTAGCACACAATTGATTGCCCAAGCCCCAGGTTTGTTTGGCAAAACCAGAATTATTACTGCTGGCGTTGGGATAGGATATACGCCACTTCAAGATGATTTCGCACCTAATATTTCATTTACCTTGGCTTATGAAAGATCAAGAAACAGGGTTAGGGCAAGTGGCGTATATTATAGAACATGCCCAGTTGATAAAGATAGGTATACTGCTGCAAACAGTACAGTAATTTATAATGCGACAACTAAGACTAGAGTGCATGACATCATGTGGCGTTGGACTTGGTCAAATAAAACACATGGGGGATTATCACCAGTAGGAAGATATGGAACAATTGCCTTGGGTACAGGAATCGCCTCAATAAAATTTGACACCACCAATTCAACTGGATCTGGTAATTTAGCTGCCCCTTTTCGTAAGTTTATATTCGCTCCCATGATATGCTTGGGTATGGGTCGCAGAACTATTATAACAGAAAGTATACTCTTAAATTTTGGTGTTGAAGTAGCATACAGGTATCGGTTTGACACCTCCTATCCCGACAATTCATTATCCTTGACGTCACTTGCCAGATTTTATATAGGTGCTTGCTACTTATTGAAATAACTATATAGAGCTTGTCCAAAACTGCTCTTTATTCGTTACGCTCATTACAAAAAAATGGTTCCTTATAAGGAAAAACGCCCATGTTTTAAGAAATGGTATTATATATTGAGTTTCGTTATTACCACCCAGGAAAATCTCTCAAGAAATTGTTCTTTTGTTTTTCTGTAGATTCTCTGATACGGATATCTGGAGCTTTTACTTTGGGTCCTTCTTTTATTATAATCTCATTAAACTTGGCTTCGCTGCTCAATCCACCCAAAGTGCCTTTACTAAAAAAGAAGTAATACCAAGTGCCTTTATTGGTAAGCAGATACATATTCATAATATCGCCCTGCTTTTTCTTTTCAATAGATATTTTTATTTTCACAAACTTATTGAGAGCTTTCTTATTGATAGCTGTTAACCCCGCTTCTCCATCATATATATATCGTTTGCTTTTGCTATGCCATTCCAACTTTAAATTGCCAAAAACCAAGGCTTTTTCAAACGCATTCGCAACCAAAAATTTCTCGTCTTCTGTATATTTTTTTAACCATTTCTCCAATGTCTTATCATCTAAAAACTCTGCTGCACACTTCTTTGAAAATTCACTATTATACCTAACATTTTTTGCCCTTTCATTATCAGCTTCAAAATTATCGAACATATTATTTAATGCCGATTTTGGAAAAGGAAAATCCATGAGTAGCATCGTTTCAAAATTCACCGTAATGGTATCTCCCATTGCCACATTGCAATTACCGGCAGCTTCTATTTTGATATCGCTCATTTTAAAATTAAAATTAAACTTGCCTTCTCCATACACTTCGTTCGTGGCTTCCTTAAATAACATATAAGAACCACGCAAAGATTTTTTCAAGTACCTAGCCGAGTCGGTAATAACAAATTGTTGGTAGGGCTCATCATAATATAATACGCCATGCCCACGTAAAATTTCATTATCTCCAAAATATCTTTTCCTGCACGAAAAACCTGCATATACATGGGGCGAATCAGCATTATAGGCTAGGCCAGTAAATAGGTCTGCTTTGTATTGATTTTTTGGATGACTGAACGATAATATTACGGAGTCGGGGTTGATGCGTTTGGTGAATTGATAAGGCTCTGTTTTAAGTGTCCACATTTCGTGTATGGGCCTCACAAATCCGTCAAATTCGAGGAATAAAGCATTCGACAGTAAATTTATATTTCCTTTGAAACCGAACTTAGGTCCCACCAAAAAACTATCCCGATCATTAATAGGACAAGTACCTACAATACGGCCACGTTGGTTGTCTGTTATTTTTTCAAAATGTATAACTTGCTTATGTCCTTTCGAGTCGACATAATCATAAAAACCACCACCTTCCATTTTGTATTTACCCCGAATTTGGATTTCGCAATCATATAGTTTATGATATTCGCTCACACTGTCGCAGGTTAGTTTTGAGTTGAGCAACGGACGCATATATGCTTCTGATTCTACTACCACATTTTGCTTGTCGGGATATATTTTTCCATCACATACATTGATGAAAGGAACTTCGTTAATATCCAAAATATTGTTCGACATCGTAAAGCTGGCTCTGCCCGCTGTGAACTTGAGAGAATCTTGCCCATTCTTGGTAGATACAAAGTGTGGATCGTCAGTACCCACAGGTTTTGAAAGTGTAATTTTACGCTGGTCAATCTCCCATTTAAAGTCGTTCAGGTTGGTGCGGTAATCATTGATGGGGAAGAACGTATTTGCACCTTCGTTGTTCGATTTGAAATCGCCATAACGTTTTTCAAAATCAACAAATGAATTTACATTGTTCGATAAAAATGCAATCCTTGTTGTATCGTCTCCTTTTATCTTAAAGTCGGAGGTGGCGGCATTCACCGTTATTGGGTGGAAGTCGAACACCTCAGATGCCAGCACTGCTTTATCAAATTCTAACCGCCCACGACCTTCTAGTGAAACTGGAGACAAGGTTACGGTACCAAACATATTTGCCTTGCCTTTGAATATATCCAATGGTGTTTCCCTATTGCTCACATCCATTTGGTCTTCTTTTGCTTTCCAATGCATATATACATCGGTGCCTTTCACATCGGGTACAGTAGCGGTACGTGCAATATTATATTCTTCGAACATGCCATTTGTTGAGTCCAAAAACATAAAATACCTGGCTGAATAACCTACCGATGTGAGGTATTCTATTTTACCAGTTCCTATAAAACCCTCATTACTTAATGATACTTGGCCGAAGTTTTTACCTTTGCCACCGTACATTGCAAATCCCTCAGGAGGATTTTGGCGAATAAAACCCAATGAGTAATCTTTTTGTACCGTTAGTGTATCATTGAAATCTGGAACAATACCTCCCGACGAAAACAGGCCAGAGAGTTTGATGTCTTCCAATTTGAAATTGTCCAAACTCCTGATGGTAAAGGGATCTGTTTTAAAATAAAATTCTTCTCTATTATATACACCACCAAAAATTTCGGGCTTATCATAGTACACCATAGCACCGCGGTCGCTCACAAACATGGGGTACTCCGGATAATCTTTCAATCCTGATTTGTTATTTTCTTTATCTATATATAAAGTACCATATATATTTTGTAGTACGGTTTTTACCAATACATATTTTTCAGGATTTTCACGCGAAGGACATACAAACCGCATCGAGTCAACATTATCCAATTTAATTAGAAAATTATTATAATCGAAATAAAAGTTCTTTCCGTAAAAATCGAATCGTCCTGCATGCATTCTGCCACCAAAATACATATTTCTATTTTTGCGTACCGTGAATTGCTGCGAAGTAGGCACCACATATACACTTTGCGAATCGGAAAATTGTAAGCCTTTAACACCCTCCAACACCAAGTCGTTGTTCACCAAGTTTATCACACCATTTGGCTTTGCTGAAATTACAGATTGCATCCCAATTACATCAAAATCGGAAATTTTTTCATGGGCCAAAAAGTATTCTGAGGTCTTGGGCAATACAGTTACGAGATCTTTCTCAGTATCATACAATATAAACCCTTTATCATTCATCAAAATAAGCAATCCAGTAACATATTCGGTTTTGTTATTTAAGAATTGTGCAAATTCAGCAGGTGTAAATATTTGAGGGGTGGGATAGCCATCTTTCTTTCTTTTTAACACAAAAGTCCGCATCCTTTCAATGGGGTTATATTCCAATATTCCTTGCATGGCATCATAACGCTGATCCCTAAAATAATTGCCCGATTCGAACTTAGCTGTACCTGATGGATTTATCATACTAAAAGCATAAAAAGGTAAATCGATGGTCCAAAAAATTGCATCACAGGTAATTTCCATGCGGTGATAGGAATCTTTGAATGGCGTAAGTCCAAAGCCTTTATCGCTGCGGGTAATAGAAAGTTCGCGGGTTTTCTCGCTAAAATTACACCCTGCCGAAAGGTGAAATACCGAATCTAGTTTGTCGGTAGCTGAGTCACGCATATATAAACTTATCATTGCGTTATCTGTAATAATCCCTGCTGGTTTTATCACAAACTCTTTTTTAGCATAAGCTCGCCCAGTTAATTTATTTTTATAATATATGTCGATTTTGGCTCGTACTGAATCATTTCCGTTCGACTTTATTCCTTGTCCTTGGTGTATAAAACCACCAGTTAAATCAACTCCAGGAAATATATTTTTAATAAACAAAGTTTTTTCGTATGAATTAAATTTTGGGAAAAAAGTGCCCGCACCTTGTGTTACATTTCCTTTGTCTTCGAAGCCTCCCAGCAATACCTGCGAAAAGAAATAGCTATTTTTATATATCACCGAATCTGCCTTGAAATCGGAGCGACTGGTATTAAGGTTGTAATTATTTAAATGCACATAAACCTTGTTAGTGTCAAGGCCTGTCCTTCGCCAATCTATACGACCTTTTTTTCCTACCCATTCATTTTTATAGGGCAAATAAGTTCCAGAGGTATTGCGTATAAATATGGTGTCGGCATCGGTTACTGTGCAGGTGATGTCAATGTTTTTGAGTTTGAGTATTGGATATCGCTTGAATTGTAAATCATAGTTTTCGGCATTGGTGGTCCATTCATGCCTATCGTTAGCAAATAAGGTGCGACGTGTGAAGAAATTAAGTGAAAAGTTTAAGAAATTAGGCAACTTTTCGGGATCATTTTCCAAGGTTTGCAAGTAATATCCTTGCCAAGTATCAAGTCCAGTTTCTTCGGCGGGGTTAACTAAAAAATAGTTAACAATTTGTATATAAGGCCAAAAGAAATCTTCCTGTGTTTTGCCTGACATAATCATGGTATTACATATTTTCACCAAGAGGCGTTTTTGTGGCGTGGTGATTAGGTTTTTGTTCCAACTTTTAATAAACTTTGCGGCGTCGTCGTTTAATTTGCTGTTGGCAGCTTCGCCTATGTATTTTTCAAAATCATTGATAAACTTCACGGTATCTACATTGAAAAATGTGATTTGAGAAAAAGCGTTAAAACTTAATAAAATGAAGGCAAGTAGCCAAAGATGTTTTTTCATGTAAAAATATAAAAAGTGATATCGTAATTAATAACGTAAAAGCTGCGTTTTTATTATAAACTATTTTTTTACGAGTACCATTGCTGTCCAATCGTTTTCGTTAATTTTTTGGTTCAAAGTTAGGCCATACGGCAAGGCAACACTCAACAAATCGTCCACATCATTTTCATAAAAACCGCTCATTAACAATAGGCCACCTACTTCGATTGTACTAGCCATTTCGGCCATGGTAGCAGTTAATATATTCTTGTTGATATTTGCCAAAACCAAGTTGAAAATTTTCCCTTTTGCTTTATCAATATCACCTTGCTCAAAAACAATATTTTTGATGTCGTTCAATTGGGCGTTTTCATATAAATTTTCTGCAGCCCAGTCGTCTATATCTACTGCAAATATTTCCGTAGCACCAAGTACAGAAGCCATCACAGACAATACGCCTGTGCCGCATCCATAGTCAAATATATATTTATTTTTAAAGTCCTCCGCTAGCATCAATTGCAACATGAGCCTTGTAGTTTCGTGGTGGCCCGTGCCAAAACTCATTTTAGGTTGAATGGTCAATTGGTGCTTAAAATCGGGCATTGCAGGGTGAAATGGGGTTCTAATATATATATCTTTATGGATGCATATAGGTTCATACGATGCTTCCCATTCCGCATTCCAGTTGCGTTGTTCAATTTTATTTTCGATTATTCGGCTCAAAGGTATTTCGTAAGCATGTATCAAATCCTCAAAGCGTCTTCGCAGAAATATATTCTCTGGTATAAATGCCGAAAAACCATCGTCGTGCTCCACAAACCCTTCAAATCCATCTTCAGCTAATTCAGATATAAGCATATCTTTGGTGTTGCCAATGGCAGGAATACGAAACTCTAAGTAGGGTTGGTTCATAAGGGCAAATTTGGTTCAAAAACTTGGGTTACGCAAATGTTTAGGAATAAGGTACTAGGAATAAGGAATAAGACCCCTGCTGACGATATAATACCAATTCTTAAACTATAATAGTTCTCCGCCTGTGGCGGATTTGGTTTGTAGAATGGTAATGCCGAACTACATCCCGAAAGCCCGCAAGCTTGAATGGGATTAGTCCCTTTCTTTTGGACTATTATATTTTGAGTTTCGGTATAAAATGGTTTGTATTCTAATATGGAAATATATAATAGCATAGGCATTAAGTTGCTAACGCTATTATTTCCCGAATGGCCTTATTTCCTACTCCTGAATCCTAGTTCCTTCCCCCTATATTTGCACCGTGCCTACCGTACTTGAATTATTCCACCACTACCTCGACAATAGCTCCAATTGGTTATATCATCTTCTTGAACCCATGAGGGGTGTAACTCTAAAACTGGCAGCCCCAGTTTATTTGAACCCACAATTCGATTTGCAAGGAGATAAAATACCGATGCGGAATAATCTAGGGCATGTACCTACAGGTTTGCTGGGCAATATCAAACACAAGCAAAATATAAAATATATAAAGAAATGGATTTTGGAGAATGCAAGTCAGTTCGATTTGGTACATGCACATTTTTCGATGGTGGGATGGGAGTATCTAGAAGTATGTAAACAGGTGAATAAAAAACTGATTATATCTTTCTATGGGTTCGATTATGAATACCTGCCCCATGTAGAACCCATTTGGCAAATCCGCTACAAACACATGTTCGACTTAGCCGATATATTTGTGTGTGAAGGCCCGCACGGCAAAGAAACCTTAATAAAAAAAGGATGCCCTGAGCAGAAGATATATATCATACCTTTGGGTGTAAATGTGCCCCCAGCCATACCAGAAAAAGAAAAAAAAGTAAGCGAGCTCAATCTTATTCAGATAGCTAACTTTAAAGAAAAAAAAGGACATATAGACACTTTGGTAGCTTTCGCAGCAGCCTTGGATAATTGCCCTAGTATGCACCTCACCTTAGTGGGCGATGGCCATACTATTAATGAATGTCGTGAGTTTGTAGAGTTCGATAATATACAAGAAAAAGTTACCTTTATTCCGCATTTGGCTTTCGACAAATTGCCTGAGCTTTTATATAAAAACCATGTATTGATACAACCCAGCAAGCACAGCATTGAACACGACTGCGAAGGCGGTGCACCTGTGGTTTTGCTAGATGCGATGGCCAATGGCTTACCTATTATTTCTACCAAGCACTGCGATATACCACACATAGTGATTGATGGTGAAACAGGGTTACTCTCGGATGAAAACGATGTATTGTTTTTACAAAAAAATATAGAAAAATTTTACAATATGGACGATAAAACCTATCATACTTTCTCCAACAATAGTTATATACATGTAAAACAAGACTTCAATCATATAGTCTGCTCAAAAAAATTGGAACAGTTGTATGTGGAACTATGCAAATAATTGTTGCTGCATATAACCGACCAACGGCATTGCACCAAATGCTACAATCCTTGCACAAGGCTACCAAACAGGGCACTATATCTCTAACGGTAAGCATCGATTTTTCCGACAAGCAGGCAGAAGTATATAAAGTTGCAAACGATTTTGCCTGGAATTTCGGGACTAAAAACATGATACAAATGGATACCCATTTGGGATTAAAAAAACATATATTAAACCTGATTGCACAAATAAATAATGATACACTTAGTATAATCTTTGAAGACGATTTATATATAGCAGATAATTATCATCAATATATAACAGAAGCATATAGCTATTATCATACTGACAAATATATTTGTGGCATATCCTTGTATCACCAGCCTTATCACCAACTCACGGAACTGCCTTTGTGGCCTTTGTTTGATGGGAGTGATGTATATTTTATGCAGTACCCATCTTCGTCAGGTTTTGTCTTATTCCCTTGGGCCGCAAAAGAATTTTTAATTTGGATTGAAAATAAAAGTGATGAATATTTATATACTTTGGCCTTGCCCGAAAAAATTGCAAATTGGCCCGAGAGTTCATGGAAAAAATGGCTCTGTGCATGGATGGTGGAAGAAAATAAATATATGGTTTATCCGAGAGCTTCTTTTTCTACTAATACAGGAATAGCAGGCGGGCACCATAGCAAAAATAGCAATCAGTTTCAATCAAATTTATGGGTAGGTTTTGAGGGGCATGCACGATTTAAATCGTTTGCAGAAAGTGACGCGATATATGATAGTTATATGGAACATATTCCCATCGACAATATTAGTTTTGATATATATGGACAAAAAAAATCAGAACATATTATCACCGAAAAAGTGCTTACTTCTCAAAATATCTCTACTGTAGAAAGTCGATATGCTTTAGATTTGAAACCGCCAGAGCTCAATTATATCAATAGAATTGAAGGTTCGGGTCTCAACTTGGTGAACTCCTCAGAAAAAAAAATATATAATACTGTACCTCAGCATTTGGTTAACTATTTTATACCACAAAGTTCGCCAGGCATGTGGTTGAAAAATTGGATTAGGAATAAGATATAGTAATATGCAAAAACCAATTATTGTTACCGTTGGCAGAGCGGCGACAGCGTGGCGGTCGCATACCTTGCAGTTATAGGGCCATATTCATTAAGTCACCGTTCGCAGTGCGGCGACAACAGGTTTGGATTAAGAGTAAGATTTAGTGATCTGCAAGGACATCAGCTATAGCCACCGGTCGCAGAACGGCGACAACGGAGTATCTGAACAAAGAAAAATCAGGCAGAACGAAGCACCCAATTTATTGCAGATTTCTGACTTATTCTCATTTTAATTCCTGCATTTAAAACCGGTCCACCGCCAATTCCAATTTCGTAGTTAAGCGAAAGACGTTTCCCTATGGTATAATTACCCGAACACAAATACGTCCGCAAATTCTTTGGTAACCGATCCAATCGAATATAGAAATACCTACGCTGTTACTTGGGTTATCTACTGCAATTTTTCTAACTGGTTCGTCAAAAGTATACTGGTATTTTTCTTTCATGTAATAATATCCAATGCGAAAACCTGCATACAATTCGTTTTGTTTTGAATGACAGAAATACCTGTTCATCCCTGCCATTACCCTTGCCCTATATAATATTGTGTGTGTTCTTCTTGTTTCAGTTTTGAACCACGAATTCCCCTCGTATGTATATATATGTCCGCGATTATAATTTATATAATGATTCTCGCTATAATTAACTTCAAGCACAGTGCCGGTTTTCCCTTTTCTGGCTTCACAGGTTATAATAACAGGTCCTAAAGGCCAAGTCTTCCTACCCTCAATTAACCACAGCAGGTTCAATCCATAGCATCCTGAAATACTATACTGAAAAGCATTTTTTTCGGGATGACCTGCATAAAGGTTAATTGTGCAATGAAGGATGATTATTATACAGGCAACTTTTTTCATTGTGGTGTGCGTTCTTGGGTTGCAAAAAAATAAATGGTTTCAAAGTTATGATATTTAACGTACATGTTAAACGGGTCAATTTAGCTATTTCGTCCTTCATTTCTTTTCTCTCACCCCACGTTGTCGGCGTTCTGCGAATTGTGACTTACAGTAGCAATCAGGTTTTGCTCCCTAAAGGTTCTGGACGACAAAAGTAGAACCCATTTCTTGTTTCACTTATTACCATAAAATATATCTAGCACCTCGCCTCCTTCCGTTTCTTCCCAATTTTTCCAGCAGCTTTCACCTTTAATATATATTCTTTGGCTGTAGGTACTTTGCAACATGTGCCGCCCATTTCTACTTCTACGTTACCAATCTTTTCGGCAGTGGCAATGGCTTTATCGGTAAGTGATTCTATATACGAACCCACAGCAATTACAAATCCATTCATGGTATATCGAACACGATTGGGGGCACTATGTATATTTTTGGCGACGCGGTTTAAGATTTTATCCAATAATTGTATATTCAATTCGGCATCTGGTTTAAGAGATACCACACTTGCTAAAGTAGCCCAACCGCATGATGCTATTTTGGGGTCAGGAGAATCTATCCACTCCATGCCCAGTATCCAACCGTAAAAACTTTCGGCAGCAATCCAGGGCACAGTAAATTCGCTCACCATGTGCCAGCTAGCATTTTCGGCCCAGCGTTGTAAGTCTTCTTTGGTTATTCTTTTTTCATCGGCTATAAGTCCCGCTAAATACATAGCATCGGAATTGCCGCTATCATATAGCTGCAATGAAAGTTCATAATCTTTCTTGACCTTTTTTTGTATGATTTTCATATCACCAATTTTTACACCGAAGAAAGGTTCTTTGGCACCATGGTTGGCCCATGTTTTTCTGGTTTGGGCAGTGCCCATTTTTTCTAATTCTCTTAGTACTTCTTTACAGTTCATGCTGGTATATTTTTATACAAATTAATTATATATTTCTTTAATGAACAAACAAAAAAAACCCGCAGTGTTCACTACGGGTTCAATTTCTTTTTCGGTAAATTTAAGAAGCTATTTGGTTGTCTAGTTTGCCCGCCAATACATTCTTTGGTACGGCACCTACTTGTTTATCGACCAACTGCCCGCCTTTAAAAATCAACAAGGTGGGGATACTTCGGATACCATATTCTTGCGAAATGCCGGGGTTAAAGTCTACATTCATTTTCCCTATCACTGCTTTTCCCTCATATTCTTTCGAAAGTTCTTCTACGATAGGGCCCACCATACGGCAGGGGCCACACCATTCTGCCCAAAAATCGACCAATACGGGTTTGTCTGAATTCATTACAACCTCTTGCCAGTTGCTGTCTGTTATTTCTATTGCCATTGTGTTATATAATTTTATTCGGTTACAAATGTATATTGTTTTTGCATTCAATGCTTATCCTATATTTTAATAATTCTATATAAGTGCATGCTGATGCAAATGGTAGCTTGACTTTTGTCAAATGTCAACAACTTATACCAACAACAGAGCAAAGGCTTTTGTTTTTGTAACTTTGCAAAAAAAATCTGAGATATATCATATCTTTTTAAATCTTCGATTTTTGAAACCATTAACTTATAATAAATTAACATGATAACAGCAGGAGAAACTTTTAACCACCGCTTTTCTTATACACAAGAGCAGGTGAATGTATTTGCCCAAGTATCGGGCGATACCAACCCATTGCATATAGATGAAGCGTATGCAAAAAACAGCATGTTTGGTCAGCGTATTATGCACGGTTACCTAGGTGCTTGTGTATTCACCAAAATTTTCGGCACCTTGTTTTATGCCGATGGCAATGTGTACCTATCGCAAAGTATGAAGTTTATGAAACCGATGTTTGCAGGTAGAGAATATGAAGCCCGCCTCACTGTAAAAGAAGTAAACTACGAAAAAAATAGAGCCGTTATCGAAACGAATATTTACGAAGTAGGAACCAATGAACTTACTACCACAGGCGAAGCTATGTTGCTTAACCGCCAGCAGTTTGTAAATGCTTAATAAAATATATTAAGGTGTGGTCCATTCGCTCTTAGGTTTACCGTTTAAGAAAGCTGTAACAATCTAGCAAGCGAGGTTTTAATACCCTGTCATTTTTTGTGGCATAGTCTAAGATATGCGAGGCTATGGGAAAGGTACAGCAATTTACTGCGGTTGTCAATCCCCATAATTTTGATTGGAGATGAAGCGTAGCACTTTTGCCCACCGATGCTGAAGAAACAACAATATCAACATTTGCTTTATAGGGCAGAAATACAGCAGGCATTTTAATTTTATCGAAACCAACCCCTCTGTATTTTATATAATCGGCAGTGCTAATATTAATATTTTCACCTTTGTAAGTAACTGTGACAAATGTATTCATTCTGCAATGGGCAAGTCAATACGCAAAAAGTAGTAATGCCAATCCATTGCTAATAGCTTTTTTTGGTTGCAGACTTGGCAGTTATTACATAGTTATACCATTTCTTAAACTACAATAGTTCTCTGCTTGGGGCGGATTGGTTTTTAGAATGGTAATGCCGAACTAGAATATGTTTAGTCCCACTTTTTTTGGACTATTATATATTGAGTTTCGGTATTACTGTTCGCAGAACGGCGACAATGGGGGTTTCGATAAAAAATATATTTCAACAAAAAAAGACGCCCGATTTCGCAGGCGTCTTTATAAAACTCTTTTATATTAATTAATATCTGAACTAAAAATCGGTGCTTGGATAGAAAGCTTCTCTTTTGAGCCTAACGAAAAAAGAGGAGTATTTGAACTAGCACTTAATTAGCTCTTGTCTTTGTCGAAATCTACCACAACTGGTGTAGCTATACATATAGATGAATAGGTTCCAATCACAATACCTATAAGTAGTGAGAAAGAGAATCCACGTATTACTTCACCACCGAATATAAAGATTGCCAAAATTACGATAAAGATAGTCAAAGAGGTAATTAAGGTACGGCTAAGTGTACTGTTCAAGGCGTGGTTAATAACCGTTATCTTTTCTTCTCCTTCAAGCTCACGTTTCTTGCGCAAGTTCAGGTATTCCCTTATTCTGTCGAACACCACCACCGTATCGGTCATTGAATAACCCATAACGGTAAGCAGAGCTGCAATAAAATCTTGATCTATTTCTAACGTGAAAGGCATTACTCCATTTAATATAGTATAGAAGGAAAGAATGATGAGCACGTCGTGGAAGAGAGCTACTGTTGCACCCAAGCCATATTGCCATTTGCGGAATCGTATCATAATAAAGATAAACATGAGCACACACGAAAATAAAATGGCCCATATAGCAGTCTGTTTAATATCATCAGCTATGGTCGGTTCTACTTTTTGCGAACTCTTTATATCTAGTTTTGTAACGCCCCAATTATGCAAGCCCGCAATCAAAGCACCTTCTACGATAGAATCCGTTTTATTGTCGGTTTCATTAATTTTATAAGTAGTTGTAATTTTTTTTCGACTTTCTCCAAAAGTTTTTACTTCGGGAGGGTTGCCAAGTGTTTTAGCCAATTCAGCACGCAGCTCGTCATTGGAAGCAGTTTTGTTAAACTCAACGGTATAAGTACGACCACCTTTAAATCCTACACCGAAATTAAACCCATTGATAAAGTAAAATACTACACCCAAAGCTATAATACTAGAGGAGAATAAATAATATGATTTACGACGTTTAACCCAATCGATATTGATATTGCGGAAAGCACCTTTGCTAAAATTGGTACTGAACCTGATCTCCTTGTTTTTGCTCAACCAACGTTCAAAAACCATACGGGTGATAAAGATAGCGGAGAACAATGAAGTGAGGATACCTATAATAAGTGTGGTTGCAAATCCTTGAACTGGGCCTGTTCCAAACATATATAATATAATTCCTAATAATAAGGTAGTGATATTGGAGTCCAAGATGGACGACATCGCATTTTTATAACCATCTCGTATAGCGTTGCTAGTAGCTTTCCCACTCAACAACTCTTCACGAATACGTTCAAATATTAAAATATTAGCATCCACCGACAGACCAATGGTAAGCACAATGCCTGCTATACCTGGCATGGTGAGCACTGCATTAAGCGAAGCCAACACACCCATAATAAAGAATACGTTACAGAACAAAGCGATATCGGCAACCCAACCTGCATTACTATAATAGAATACCATAAATACCAATACCAATAATAAAGCTATAATAAAGGAAAGCAAACCTGCATTAATAGATTCCTGACCCAAGGTAGGACCTACTATAGCTTCTTCAACAATATGTGCTGGAGCTGGCAACTGACCTGCTTTTAATATATTGGCCATGTCGCTTGCTTCCTCATCGGTGAAGTTTCCTGTAATCTGCGATTGCCCGTTGGGTATTTCATTAATAACCCTTGGTGCCGAATAAACCACACTATCCAAGACGATGGCTATAAACTTATCTTTGTTTTGCCCTGTTATCAGTTTCCATGCTTTTGCACCGTCGCTGTTCATGCTCATCGAAATTTCTTTGGCACCACCTTGGTTCACATCTTTTCTAGCATCAGTAATTACGCTACCGTCCAATAAAGGTGAGCCATCATTTTTAGTTTCGATAATATAAACCCCATAAAAAGGTTCTGACTTAGAACGTTGTTTGGCAGCATATAATAAACGTACATTTGGGGCCAACGACTTCATATCGGCCATTTGTATTAAATTATTGAATTTAGGTGTGTCTTTTACGGACACGTAACACAATACATTTTCTTCGCCATTGGAATTTACGCGTTGAAAATATTTCGCAAATGGAATGGAATCGAAAACTTTATTATCTAGTGCTTGCTGGCCTGTGTCTTTTACCAATGCGGTATCTAATTTTATACCTCCCATTTTATTACGAACGGCAGTATTCATGCGATCCCATACACCATCCTTTTGGGCAAATTGTTTAAGGTCGTAGGTACGATAAAACTCTAAGCGTGCAGTACCTTGCAAAAGTTTCTTTACACGCACAGGGTCGCTCACACCGGGCAATTCCACCAAAATACGGCCTGTTGTCCCCAATTTTTGTATATTAGGCTGGGTGGTACCAAACTTGTCGATACGCGACCTTAGGATTTTGAAAGTACGATCGATAGCATCAGTGGCTTGCTTGCGTATATAGCTAATTACTTCATCGTTCGATGATACATTTGTTATATACTTGGAGTTATCTTTATTTGCAAAAATTCCTGCAAGGCTTTTGCTTGGGCTTTTGTCTTTAAACGATTCATAGAATAAATCCACAAAACCTTTTTGGCTAGTAAGCTGCCTTTTATAGGCTTCATCCATAGCACCATTGAAATCGGGATTGGTGCTGTTTTTTGCAAGGTTGCGGATAAGGTCGGGAATTGAAACTTCTAAAGTGGCGTTCATTCCACCTTTTAAGTCCAGTCCTAAATTTATTTCCCGGTCTTTGCATTGCCTATAAGTAAATGGCAAAATTGGATATACTTTTTCGGAACTAACCGAATCAAGATATTGTTTTTCGAGGATGGGGTTCCCGTTCGCAAAGTCGGCGGCATCGCTTTCTACCCACTTTGTTACCAATGTAAATGACAGTTGGAACATGCAGACCAATGCGAATGCAATGGCAAATACCTTAATGGCTCCTTGGCTTTTCATACTTTAAATTATTCCTTTTTAAGTTATTGATTTTAATATTGTTATATCTATATACGGTTTTGTAAAAAGAGGGGCAAATATAGACCTATACCCATACCTTTCCAAACCCATTCACAAGTTTTTCACAAATCTTTTGCCTAGCTCTTTAGAAATGTTCTAAATTGCAAGCGATTTCAACACATGTACTTGTCCGAACTAAAAAAGGGGGAAACCGCTATAATAGAAGCCATTGAAGCCGATGATCTGTTGGCCAAGTTATTCGAAATGGGCTGTGTTCCTGGTGAAAAAGTAAAAATGGTTTTGATTGCCCCTTTTGGCGACCCCGTTGCTATTCAGGTAGCTGGCTATACCTTGGCTATGCGGGTGCAAGAAGCAGCAAAAGTGCGTATCAGAAAAGATAGTTTTGGTTCTAAAAAAATTAAACTTTAATTATATCAGCACCAAACCTATCCATATTGCCCTAGTAGGAAATCCAAACTCAGGAAAATCTACTTTGTTTAATGCCATTACTGGCCTTAACCAAAAAGTAAGCAATTTTCCAGGCACTACGGTCGATTATAAATGGGCAGATGTTGGAAATGCACGAATCATTGACCTGCCAGGCACTTATAGTATATATCCCAAAAGTGGCGATGAACAGGTAACGGTTTCCACCATCTTAGGTCAAAAAACAGGATTCGAACCACATAAAATTGTAGTAGTTGCAGATGCTTCAAATTTGAAACGCTCACTGCTTTTGTGTTTGCAGGTAATTGACTTGGGGATGCCTACTGTATTGGCTTTGAACATGCTAGATGTTGCTGCACAAAAACATATACAAATTGATTCGGTAGAACTATCCAAACTATTAGGTATACCTGTGGTTGAAATTAATGCACGCAAAAGACAGGGCATTGATTTATTAGAAAAAACTGTTGCCAATTTAAAAAGCCCGTCCAAAATATTTTACCAAATTAATCCAGCCATTGTCGAATTTTTGGAAGAACTAAAAATTGTGATCAATACGGGCAATATGTATAAAGATTTGGTATTGGCCCATCAAGTTTCTGTTGCGTCGCATTCAAAACAAAATATAGCACGCGTTTTTTCAAAATATGAATTTGAAACTGGGAAATTACAAGCACGCGAAACCGTGGATCGATTCAAACAGATTGATGAAATACTGATTGAGTGTATTACAAAAACGGCACATGTAACCGACCGCAGTAATTTTGCAGATAAATTTATAACACACAAAGTTTGGGGATTGCTCATCTTTTTTGCCTTATTATTTGTGATGTTCCAAAGTATATTCTGGCTAGCACGCTGGCCCATGGAATTAATCGAACAAGGATTTATTAGCCTCAGTTCATATACATTGCAACAATTACCTAACAGTATGTTGGGAGATTTATTGGCCAATGGTGTTCTATCAGGAATATCAGGCGTCTTGGTTTTTGTTCCGCAAATTGTTATATTGTTTTCATTGCTCACCCTACTCGAAGACAGCGGCTATATGGCTCGCGTTAGTTTCATCATGGACCGACTGATGCGAAGCTTTGGACTTAACGGTAAATCGGTGGTGCCACTTATTGGAGGTATGGCTTGTGCAGTGCCTTCTATAATGGCAACCAGAAATATAGAAAATGTGCGTGACCGTTTGATAACTATTATGGTTATACCTTTAATGAGTTGCAGTGCCCGGTTGCCAGTATATGTTTTGCTCATTGGTCTTATAGTGCCCGACACACAGGTATGGGGTATATTGAGCATGCAAGGTTTGGTAATGTTGGGAATGTATCTCGTAGGTTTTGTTGCCGCACTTTTGGTAGCATGGGTTTTTAAAATGGTATTGAAACAAAACAAGAAAAATTATTTTATATTAGAAATGCCTGCCTATAAATGGCCTACTATTAATAATGTTTCATTAGTAGTATGGAGCCGCGTAAAAATATTCGTAAAAGAAGCAGGACTTATTATACTTTGTGTATCCGTTTTGTTATGGTTTTTAGGAAGTTATGGGCCAGGTGATACTTTTGAAAAAATAGAAAATAAATATAGGCAAGCGATTTATAAAGATTCTATCAATGCACCTTCGCAAATGCAGGCCGAAAAGCTGGAAGCATCGTATGCAGGGCATTTTGGCAAATGGATAGAACCTGCCATCAGTCCTTTAGGTTTCGATTGGAAAATTGGGATTGCACTGCTCAGTTCATTTGCAGCACGAGAAGTTTTTGTGGGAACCATGTCGGCCATATATAGTATTGGTGATGGAGAAGGGCACCTAAGTTTGAAACATAAAATGCAGGCAGAAATAAATATACAAACTGGCAAGCCAAGATATAGTATGGCCACCGTGTGGTCGCTCATGTTCTTTTACGCATTTGCCCTGCAATGTACTAGCACCATTGCGGTGGTATATAGGGAGACTAAATCGTGGAAATGGCCCCTATTGCAAATTGTGATACTTACAGGAATGGCATACCTAGCCAGCTTAACTATATACCAGCTATTTTCCTGATAAAATTCTGAATACCACCTTTTGGGTATGTGATAAATAGATTGACAAGCCCTTACTTTGCCTTATGAAAATATTTGCTACCTTCATTATTATACTAACTATTACTAGCCAAATTTGTGCTCAAAAATTTAGCTTTAATATGATGACGTCTAGATATAGCCTCCACAACAAAAAAGGCAAGACTATCTGTGCCGAATGTTATTTAGAAGTCAGAACTTTCAAAAATGGGAAGGCTTGGGTAAAAGATACATCAGGAGCAGAGCATAGCAGCGAATATACGAGCGACGGGTATTCAGTTGGCAATCCAAAGGATTATGCACTGTGGGGTTTGATAAATAAAAAAGGACAATGGGTAGTGAAACCCAGTTATAATGTATTGGATACTTTTATAGATGGTAAAGCTATTATAACAAAGTATAGTTATAAATATTATTATACAAGCCTCTCTTCCGATTTTACAGAAAGAGTCGATTCATTTAAAGGGATAGAAAATGATTATAATTATCGACACGTGCGATTTTTCGATTTAAATCCTAACAATGGTATGGTAGCAGAAAGTGGTAAAGAAATTATACCAATAAAATATCCAGAACTATATAGATATATTAATGGCTATGCCCTTGCAAGCCTGGGTATAAGGCCTAAAATGTATGACCCAAATAACTTGCAGAAAATATCCTATAGTAATACTTCCAACGATACGCATACCAGATATATATTGTTTGATGAAAAAGGGAATATATATAAAAGATTATACCACCAAGAAATAGTTCCCCAATACATAACTACCAGTTCCGAAAATTATTTCAATTCTCCCGAGTTTAGTGAAAACGCCTTCATATATAAAAAGCCCCCGCTTTTTTATTCCTATATGGACGTGCACGACAATGTGGAATATTATGGATTGCTTGATAGTAAAGGGAATGAATTTATACCTCCCTATGTATTTACCAATCAAAGAGAAAATGTTACCTTCGTATTGGATGATATAAACGACCCATACGTTGGCCATGATACCGCCATCATCACGTATAGTAGACCTCCTTTTTACTATGATTCATTAAGTGGTCAATTGTTTTTCAAATTTGTAAATGGGAAAACAAATTCATCATTAGTAGCCGATGATAAAGGAACGATATTATATAAAAGTAATAATGAGTTTTTTTTAAATTCTTTCCCATCTAATTCTTTTCGTTATATTAATTTTGCACATGCCAATGGTACTTATATAATAAATTTTAGTTGCCCAATTGGTGAAAATTATGATACCGTAAAAAAATATTTTGACCAGTTCAAACCCTTTCCCAATATGGAAATTGAAGCATTTCAGGGAAATCCGAATGATACAACTTCTAGTAAAATTGGGCACAAGTTATATATCACACACCGAGACTCGTTATATGGACTTATCAATAAAAGCTTAAAAGAAATTATTCCTATAAAGTACGCGGCAGTATATGAAGATGGGAGCGGGGAACTTTTTCCTAGCGGGGCACGATTTGACTATGCACCACCAAATATATTATATATTAATCAAACGGGCCAATATATATACTCAGGAAAAAATATAACAACGAGCAGAATGGAAGCATTTATTATATCGCCCGATGGAGAAATTGTTACAAATATTATTGATTGCACGGATATTGTGTGGGAGCCACAAAAATTGATGTACTCAATAACTTTATTAGGGGGCGTCAATAAATTATGTGACACTAAAGGCAATATAAAATAATTACAACTGGCAGATATGTAGTCAGCACGCAATAGCTATCCTAGGTATAACATGCTGATTGTATCTTGACTGCCATATTCCTAACAAATTTAATTTGTGTATTCGGGTTTTCTGTTGTTCGTTTGCTCTTTTATATTATAATAATAAATGAATTATACTGTCAAACTAGACCGAATGTATTTTAGGGCCAACCATGGGCTATATGATTTTGAAAAAGAACAAGGCAATGATTTTTATTTGAATGTGGAAGTAAAAATCATCCTTCCTGGCACCCACGTATTTGCCAATATTGAACATGCTACCAATTACGAAATTATAGCTTTGGTTTGCAAAAAACACATGGCAGGAACTTACGACTTATTGGAGCAAGTGGCACATATAATTGCATTGGATTTATTTCAGGTGCTCCCACTTGCAGGCATTGTTACGGTAGAAATCACCAAAGCGAAACCGCCTATCGATTTGGATTGTGCGGGTTCGGTAGTGCGGCTTGAGTTGAATCGCGGAGAAATAGGTCGCTAAAAGGAAGTTTTAATTGCAAGTCGAAAGCAACTGAAAGACTTAGTTGTGGCGGGGTTTGCTCTTCTATGTTCAAGTTCGATATACTTATACCAAGCAGCCTAACAGGCTTATGAGGCAATTCAGGATTATATAATAGTGCTACGGCATGTTCTAATAATTCCTCTGCTTCATTCACCCATTCCGTAAAAGTTTTGCTCCGTGTTTTGAGTTCAAAATCATGGTATTTAATTTTTAAAGTAAGGGTATGCCCCTTCAGTTCTCTTTTTTCTAAACGGTGTGCCACTGTCTTTGCGATCACACTTAATTGAGCTATCAAATCGTCGGGTTCTATAATATCTGAATCGAAGGTTTCCTCGGCACCTAATGACTTACGAACCCAGTCGGTTTTTACTTCCCGATAGTCGATACACCGCACTATATGGTAATAAAATGTGCCCGCTTTACCGAAGTGCTTTTCCAAAAAATCAAGTTCATGTGCTCTAATGTCAAGGCCTGTATGTATTCCATGCTTACGCATTCTCTCTGCTGTTTTTTCCCCTATTCCGTGAAATTTTTCAATGGGTAGTTTATCTAAAAGTGCTTGTGCATCGCCGGGTAAAATAACTTTGAGGCCATCGGGTTTGTTCATATCACTTGCTATTTTGGCTAGAAACTTATTGAAAGATACCCCTGCTGAGGCCGTAAGTCCTGTTATATCAAATATCTTTTGTTTGATAGATTTGGCTATTTTAGCAGCATATATATTGCCAACTTTATTTTCGGTTACATCCAAGTAGGCTTCATCCAAACTCATAGGTTGAACCAAATCAGTAAACTCGTGGAATATTCCCATTACTAGCCCCGATACTTCGCGGTATCGTTCAAAGTGCGGTCTGACAAAAATAAGATGGGGGCATTTTTGTTTGGCTGTCTTGCCTGACATGGCTGAACGTACACCAAATTTCCGTGCTTCATAACTAGCTGCCGCAACCACGCCACGATTTTCGCCACCTCCAACAGCAATGGCCTTGCCCCTTAGCGAAGGATTGTCATATTGTTCGACGGATGCAAAAAACGCATCCATATCTACATGGATGATTTTACGCATAATAAAAAAAGTTTGAAGGTTGCGAGTGAGAAACTAAAAGTCGTCTTCCTCTGAAATTTTTGGATTCTCGAGCGACTTCTTAATTTCCTCTAATAATTTCTTGATGTCGATATCAGCACCTTGGAGCAATGCATCCGTTTGTTTCTTTTTGTGCTTTACTTGAATATAATATTCAAAAGGTGTTACGTCCAATGGTTCTTTCCTAGCTTCTTTGTCCAATGGGTCAACTTCGGGTTCGTATATAATATTGTCAATAATATATTTATATTTCTCGTCTTTGAATATAAGCGTTAAGTTAAAAACTATAAAACCATTGCTTTGTCTGCTATACTTATTGCCTGCAGGTACAGAAGCAAATCGAGCCCTAACAATTAGTTTTTCATTTGGTTTGTCTAATAATATTAGTTTTTTGTTTTTAGATAATTGGTATTTACCGTTAGCCCAACGTTTTGCACGAAGGTAAAAAGAATCTGCTTGAGTCTCTGTTTGATCCACTATAGCTTTATAAGTAACCAATTGTGTAATTGAATCAACGTTCATTTTAAAACGTTCGTATTTGGGGGTAGTAGGCTGAACGATAGAATCTGCAACCAATGTGGTATCTACAGGTGTTTCATCTTGAGCTACAGCACTATAGCTAAACATTAACATAATGATTAATGTTTTTACCCACTTGCTGATTTTTGAAATTCGAGACATTTTATAAAGTATTATATAGCTTTTTATTTTGGTTATGGCTATTTGAGGCAACGAAAATATGGGATATTTTTGAATTCCTTTTAAACAATCCAAATTTTTTTGTTCAACTTGCGTCCAAATAACTAAACTTTGATGTAAGTATTTTTGCAATATGAAAAGATTTTTGAAATTTGAAATTAGACAAATCCCTTTATTGGCGTTAATTTTAGCCCTCAGTTGTACTGATAATGACTTGAAAAACAACATGTCAGAAATTGATAAACATTCTTTCGCAATTCCCAATGAAGCGAAGGTGACCCATTTAGACTTGAACTTGAAGGTAGATTTCATAACTAAGACATTAAGTGGATATGTGGATTTATTGGTTGAAAACAAAACTCATACCAAGCAACTGATTTTAGATTCGAGGGATTTAACCCTAGAAAAAATTGAAATTGATGGAAATAGTCAGCCTACAGAATTTAAATTGGGAGATACCATAAAATATTTGGGGCAATCTTTAACCATCAAAATTACACCCGATACCAAAAAAGTGCGGATATATTATCGTACTTCTGCACAATCTTCTGCTATTCAATGGCTGGATGCAAGTCAAACCTCGGGCGGGAAACATCCATTTATGTTTACGCAAAGTCAGGCCATACTGGCCCGAAGTTGGGTGCCACTTCAAGATGGCCCCGGTGTTAAGTTTACCTATAATGCCACTATTACCTGCCCTAGCAACCTCATGGCCCTAATGAGTGCAGAGAACGATACTGCAAAACACGTTGACGGTATCTACCATTTCAAACAGGCCAAGCCCATCCCAAGTTATTTAATGGCTTTGGCGGTGGGAGATATCGCATTTAAAAAACTGGGGGACAATTGCGGCATCTACGCTGAACCGAATATGTTGGAAAAGGCTGCATGGGAATTTGCGGATATGGGCACTATGATAAAATCGGCAGAGGGGCTTTACGGGAAGTACTTATGGGGCCAATATGATGTATTGGTTTTGCCGCCTAGTTTCCCTTTTGGTGGTATGGAAAACCCTTGCCTCACTTTTGCTACCCCTACTGTAATAGCTGGCGATAGAAGTTTGGTGTCGTTAGTGGCACATGAACTTGCACATAGTTGGAGTGGCAACTTAGTGACCAATGCCACTTGGGACGACTTTTGGTTGAACGAGGGTTTTACTGTTTATTTTGAACATCGTATTATGGAAAAAATATACGGGAAGCTTTATGTGGATATGCTTTGCAAACTTGAGCTTGATGAAATGAAAAAAGAGATGAGCGAAATGGGAGATACCAATCCCGATACGAAATTAAAATTGAAGTTGGCAGGGCGTGATCCTGATGAAGGTGTAACTGACATTGCTTATATAAAAGGTTGCTTCTTTTTGCAAACTATTGAAAACACGGTAGGTAGGGAGAAGTGGGACCAATTTGTAAATACTTATTTCAAAACTTTTGCTTTCAAAAGCATCACCACCGAGCGTTTCCTCGAATATCTAAATTCGGAACTTATTAAGGGAAATAAGCAGTGGCAAGAAAAAATTAAAATTAATGAATGGGTATATGGAACAGGTCTTCCTTCAAATTACCCAAATATACAAAGTAGCGAGCTTCACAAATCGGAGCGGGCTGCCAAAGAATTTACGAATCCCGAAAAACTAGATACAAAAGGTTGGACAACGCATCATTGGTTGCATTTCCTACGGTCACTTCCTAAAAAAATAGCTTTGAAAGACCTAGAGAAGTTGGATGCTAAATTCAAATTTACGCAATCAGGCAACTGCGAAATTTTATGCGATTGGTTTCAGATAGCTATTGTTAACCATTATGAAGCTGCGTATAAGGCTTTGGAAAAATATTTATGCACGGTGGGACGTCGTAAATTTGTGGAACCCTTATATGAAAAGCTACTGACTTACCCACAAATAAAGGCGTTGGCGAAAGATATATATTGCAAAGCCCGACCAAGTTACCATACTGTTACTCGAACAACTATTGACCAAATGATGGAAAACAAGTAATATTGCAGCCATGAATTTACGTTTAAACATTTGTATTATTTTCTTTTGCCTTGTTTCAGTCAAGGCAAATTCGCAAAACGCCTCTAAAGATACAGTTCCGGTATTAAAATTATTTTCAGGATTTGGCGAGCACACCATCCGCAATAAACAGAAGATATCTTTTAAGATGACCAATTCTCTAACAAAGTTTAACGGCACTATTATGAATATGGATCCTGACACTTTGTTTATGAAAAATGGAATGAAAGTGCCCTTGCACCGTATCCGAGAAATTGGTTACTTCGGTCGTCAGGAAAAGATTATCCGTGTTGGGGCACTTGCTATGGGTATTGTTTCTGGCATACTCATTTATCGATTTGCAACACAGCAAGACCGAGGCATAACAACTTTAGTAGTAGTACCTGCCATGACCATTGCACTTTTTACTTACCCAAAACGCATGTTTAAAGTACCACAACCCTGGACCCTTCAAGTAATGCGACCTATTAAATCGCCGTTTACTTATTAGGATTGCGGATGCGGTCCTCCTCCAGAGTGTTCTTATTTTATTGATTTATTATATATTAACATGAATAAAACAATTTTTTTTTTGAGCATTTTTTTTTGTTCGCTTAATGTGGCAGCAATATTATACCAATTCTTAAACTAAAATAGTTCTCCGCCTGTGGTGGATTTAGTTTTTAGAATGGTAATGCCGAACTACAATAGACCTCTTTCATAATTCGATTCTAATAAATATAAAGGTTTGAAACACGAATTTTAAAACTTAGAATGCTGCCCTTTTTTATTTACAGCAGCCCG
>Ga0163151_10001636_pt1 | contig 37148 bp, 29 predicted proteins | sample OliLakLV19MP5IB2_FD_145596 | JGI IMG/M metagenome (GOLD analysis project Ga0163151, IMG submission 145596) | Freshwater microbial mat bacterial communities from Lake Vanda, McMurdo Dry Valleys, Antarctica - Oligotrophic Lake LV.19.MP5.IB-2 | ecosystem: Environmental > Aquatic > Freshwater >... | reverse complement strand
AAGTTTTTATATTCAACCGTAAGGAAGTTTATTAAACAGGTTAACACGAAGGCTGAGCCTAATAATGGGCAGGTGCAATGCCTTATTGTGGATGATACGCTATGCGAGAAATCAGGCAAGCAAATGGAACTTATTGGGCGAGTATTTGATTATGCTTCATACAATATATTCTTCTTGCCTTACACAAGCGATTCGATAGCTATGAAACCATTGGAGGAGCCTTTAGAAATACCAAGGAAGCGATGCTTGAGTTAACATTAGCTGATAGGATTTTGGAAATGTTTTTGGAAATTATGAAAGAACTTGTCGAATTATTGAATCTGGATTATGAAATAGTATTTGAAAGATTATTAAACAAAAATTCATCTGCAAAAATCCTAGCCCTTTTAAATGCCCTAAAAAATAACGATCAAACCGAAGTGCCCGAATTGGCAGTAGCATGATCAAAAATAATTGTTAAGATATTTGCCCCGAAACTTTAGTTCTTAATTAACGATAAGCCCTCGTCTTTACTTAATCGCTTTTCGATCTTTTCCTTGCTAAGTTTGCCAAAATCTAAACTCACCTTTCCATCTTCACCAAATTTAATGAACTTTTGATTTCTACCTTTTGCCAGACTTTTCACGTCATCTTGTGATTGTTTATCTTTTCCTATACCAAAAATATCCCCTAACGGGTCATTAAACCAGATTGGATTGTTTCCAAAGGTTGCATAATTACTTATTGATGGGTTTGGTTTCGGGTCTTGATTCCAACGTCTTCCTAAACGGGTATCGTATTCCCAGAATATAGCAGTATTGATATTTCCTTTTCCAGCAATCTCACCAACCTTTTCCTGCCCGTTAAACCCATAGCGGTAACTTGTATTTGGAGCAGTATAGCTTCTACCAGCAATTGGCGCACCGAAAGGAGAATAATCATTTGCTGTTACCACATCGGCTGTGTAGCTTAATACTACAGCAGTAGCACACACTTGTATTTTCTTATCACTTACTACCACCAATACATTTCCCAAATGGTTGCTTAATTCGTAATTTTTAGCACCTCGGGTTTGGCTAAAATTATTATAATCTAATATTGGGTTATCGGTAAGAAAGGTGCTATTGTCGGAGGTTTGCCCTTGTGCACTATTGCCCCCTGTATTAATGGTAACAGTTTTACTTGTCATTAGTACATTGGCTTTGTAAATGCCCAATCGGCTGCTGCCATAAATATGCCATTCGTTTAACACCAGTTTATCTAAATATAAATTACTATTTGGCAAAAATTCATCTACTAATTGATTGTGAATACTTTGTCCAAAATAAGTTTTTATTTTATTAAAATACAAGTTTATTCCTTTTGTGGTAGCTATAATTGTAGTTACTTGGTAACTGCACTTTGGTTTTCAATGGTAGCATAATATACAAATTGGTAGGCTTGGTTGGTTTTGTAACAGTTTACCATGGCATTAGCCCCACCACTAAAATTGTTTTATATATTTCTCTTGTAAATAAATCTATCCAATGTAGGGTAGCAAAACTTACAAAATATAATTTTGATTGGTCTAAAAATTTATACTTTCTACCCATAATGCAAGTTTTCTTATCTTTCTATTCAAATTTACTTTTATTGCTTTGAACGAGCCGACGCTCGCACCAGCGGGGGGGGCTGTTTTGAAATGCAAAGAAAATAAAATTTAGATTTATTTGAAAATTAACACGGAATCTAAGGATAGTAAGGGTATCAAGTGCTTTCGTCAATTATCTTAATAAGATACCATTTCCCTTCTCTTACTGCGAATACATAATTAACGCTAACACCCGTTTCTTTGATTTGAGCATTAAGTATAGCATCATTAGCATCATTAGCATCATTTTTTATAGTTTTCAGGACAACATTATTTTGTTTGTAAACGTTCCAATATTTCCAGTCTTCTTTCTTAATCAGAGTACTATCGAATTTCTCAGAGTCTGTATCGTAAATTAGGTTACTTACCGGGAATATGATACGATTAAATTGAAAATCGTCTTTCTTGAAAAAATCTTCGATAAACTTATCGAAATCTTCATTATCGCTTTTAACAGTAGACGCTCCTTCCGTAATGGAAACTTCTTGAGAATTTGTTTGACGTGGCCGCTTGTAATTACACGAACTCGACCCGAAAATCAATCCATGAAATGCGGTCAACAATAAAACTCTTTTTAAAAGGTTATTGGTTCTCATAGTATTTATACTTTATTTTCAGTTTTAGGATCTACAGGGATATAATCTTTAATATTATTTTTCTTTTCAAATATATCATTGAACCAACCATTTAATCCATCCCACATACTTCCTCCAGACTTGGGTGTAGCATTGGGTGTAGCAGGTGCATTTTCGTCTTTTATCCATTTTTGAGGATCAACTATATTCTTTTCAGATTTGCCTTTACCTTCTGTTGGATCATACGCTTTCCAGTTTCTGCGTTAAACTTCTGAATCGTATAATGAAGATGAACTTCACGTTCTCTTTCGCTACCATTTGCGCTTCCTCCCATTTCCCCTATAACATCCGCTTCCCCAACTTGAGCTCCATCCTTAACAATGACGTTGCTCAGATGCATGTAGACAGTCCTAAAGCATCTATCAGGAGAAGTAATAATGACTTGTCTGCCTTCTTGCCCCGCAGTATTATTGTCCACCGTAGCAGTTCCTTTGTGAGTAGCTAAAATTGGTGCTCCGTAATCTGTTGCACCTCCGCCTTTGTAGTTAAAGTCTAATCCTTTGTGGAATTTATTTGCCCCTGCGAGACCCGTATTTCTTGGCCCGAACCATGAATCAATTCTCCATCCCCACTTCTTAAATTTATCTTTCAATGGGATTGGAATATCTCCATTGATATCAGTATTAGTAATAGGATTATTAAAGAAGCAAGCATAATCGGAAATTCCTACGACCGTTTTCGGGTCCACATTCCATCGTCTTCCTAAGCGAGTATCATATTCCCAGAATATAGCTGTGTTGTGATTTCCGCTTCCCGATATTTCGTCTGTCTTTTCTTGTCCATTAAATCCATAGCGGTAGCGCTTTGTGTAGGTTTTGAGTAACAATCTCTTAATATAACCAAGCTTTTTCAAAGAATTTCACCCTACCATTATGGATATAATAAGTGAGAACCAAGACACTGCCATTAATACCATGGGGCTGATAGTTGAATAGGGTATTGTTCTTTAAACTTTTTTAGTTTTACATAATAATTGTAATAGTGTATTAAGTCAATATTGGAAATATTTAGGCTTCTCAATTTTTCAATAATTTGTACTTCATAATTGGGGTTATTAGGTTTCAAATTAAAATCGGGTAGTAATACTTCATAAAAAAAACTTTCAAAATCATTCGTTGTATATCCTAATAATTTGTAATACTTATTCCACCTTTCGGCATAAACTATAATACATTTTGAATAACAACCTCCTTTATTTTTATGAATTAATTCGGTTCCTTTTAAAGTAACATAAATATTAATAAGTGAATCTAAATCCTTGGTATTATAATACTTTAGCAGCATGGAATCCACAAATGAGTATTTTGTCGGCTCTAATGTTAATAATTGTTCCACTAAAAAGGAGTCTTTTTCAAAATTATGTTTCTGTAAAATTTTGGAGAATAGCGCACGACGCAATTCAAAGGTGTTTATGTAGTTAAATACCAATATTTCCCCTTTAGGTATATGTAATTCATATGTCTGAAACATTTCATGATTCCTATAATAATCACAATCTTTACCTTGCTGTAACTTGATAAATGACTCAAAATTCGAATAAGCCAATCCAGTGGGATTGAATTTTTTTTGACAAAACGCCTCGATAGTCAAAATCATCAAAATGTAAAAGGTCATTTTTTTCATATACAATCTTTTTATTTAAACTCACCTAAATATTCTCTTGGATTTACTCCATCTTTTTTTCTGCCCAAAATTATTTCCGCATAGTAATTTGCATTACTTTCTCCAGAAAATTCTTTGCCATTTTCTTTTCCTAAAAGATAGCAAAACTTATGCCCCAATCCATGCGCCATATTGTAAATATTCAAGTTCAATTTGTCTATTTTCCAATCTGGATGTATTTTGATTTCGAGAATCATTCCATTTTGGGTTGATATTCCACGTTCTTGATCCCCACCAGAAACTGGAATATTTGTTATTGTCACTTCAATATCTCTTCCAGGCGAATCCTTACCCCAAAAATCGTGTGCGCCTAGTGCTTGTTTTTTAAACTCAGCAATTAGAATGTTTACCAAATCAAACTTCTTTGTCAAGTCATCTAATTCATATTGTGCGCTGGCATTCTTATTTTTTGCTTCCTTTAAATTTACTAAATCTTTTTTATAAACCTTAAGATTATCCTCATTTAAGCTCTTTGTATCAATATTTTTGCACTTCTCGTCAAAATCTTTTTGTGTAGAATTCAAATCAGAAAGGGTAGTTTTTAGGTTTTTTTCTGCCTGCGATTTGTCTTTGGCATAACCATTGATCCAAGTATCGCCTAAAGGATCCATAAACCAGATATGATTATTGCCGAAAACAGAATATTCACCTATACCCACTCGTGGTTTAGGATCCAAATTCCACCTTCTCCCCAACCTGCTATCATACTCCCAAAACTCAGCAGTCATTGTATTTCCAGCACCAGAAACCTCGTCATCTTTCTCCTGCCCATTAAACCCGTAGAGGTAGACCCCTGAGCAGGTTTTGAGAGTTGTAAACTCAATATTTGAAAGCGTTTTCAAAGAACTATACCTTTCCATTAAAGCCAAATCTAATTCAATAGACTGTTATTATTTTGTCCATTTTTTCCAATTCATTCTAAGTTCATTAAAGTTTAATGAATACCCAATTCCTGTGTCCCATCCTTTTTTTATAAAATCTGGATCTTTATATACAGTGGAATATATCCAAAAAGTATCGCGCTCATGAAAATAATACCATCCATAAACTGTAGTATTAGAATCTTGTAACACGCCATCAATTGATTCAACAATTGTGGGCCCTATAAAATAACTAAATCCTTCCATTCCTATCTCTGCAATTTCTCTTTGAAACTGGACAATTGCAATTGATAATTGTTTTTCTTGATTTGATTTTTGGATACAAGAAAAGTTTATAAAACATGAAAAACAAAATATAACGAAAATACAAATTTCTTTTTTCATGCCTATTTACTTAAAGATATAGTTCCATTTCCATAGAAGAAAATGAAAAATGAACTTCCATTGTCAAAAATACTGTGATTAGCTACCACTCTACCACCAAATGTGGCACCATTTCTCATAGCTCGTTTAAAATTTTCTCCCATTCGGGTGGTTTTTTCACTTGCAATACTTCCATTGTGATGCATCTCAAAATTATACTCATCAAAGTCTGATTTAACCTTATTTCCTCCAATATATTGAAGGGTAATTTGACCATAGACAGTTCCATCTTCCGAATCATATAATGTTTGTACTCCTTTAGTTTTTTTAAATTTGAAATCCTCTGTGGTAAGAAACTTAAGGTCAATTTTGGATAAATCAGCAAAAAGTGTAGTTCCTCCTCCTTCCCTATACCATTTTCCTGCCTCCTCTAAAGTTATTTTACCATCATAATCTGGCCTATTTGGTAATGACGATTGTGTATTTTCAATTTTCTTTTTAATTTCAGGATTAAACATTGCAGGTAATTGATCTAAAAATTTACCCTTAGAGACAGCATCCTCATGTTTCATTCCTTGTTTGAAATTTGATGCACTCATAACAATGGCTTTTCCTTTTAAACCTTTATTATCAGTTCCCAATAATTCACATTGTTCGTCATAAATAGGATTCGCATTTCTTCCATTTGGATCCACTAATAATATTGGATTGTTATCAAATCCTGAATAGGTGGTTTGCCATGAAAAATTGGATGTTTCTGGATCTACATTCCACCTTCTCCCCAACCTTGCATCATACTCCCAAAACTCGGCAGTCATAGTATTTCCTATTCCTGCAATCTCATCATCCCTTTCCTGTCCACCAAACCCATAACGGTAACGCTCTGTGCCGATTTTTGCAAAACCAAAGCCCTGATACAAATAATTTAAGTGTAAGATATTCCCTTCCATTAAAGCCCGTTTAGTATCCCTGTTTTAGAAATCTAAATAAACACCAGTAAACTAAAATCATTATTTTTCTACAAGTTTCCTAAAATAATTTATTATCAAAGATATGCTTGTTAGCAATCATATTTTTCAATAAACGAATACAACGTCCGCCAGATTCTGTTGGATAGTTTTTTTTCTGAAATTGTATTAACTAGGAGGGTGTATTTTGACTCCTCCTACTTCAGGTAGTTGCCTCAAAAATGGATTTTGCTTAACTGGTGATGCAAATAGAAGTCTCCCATTAGTTGAATTGTACTTAAAATTAATTATTGGATAATCATAATTTACACTGATTAAATTTTGAGTTAAATACGATTCAACGTTGGCAGATAATGAGTCCATACCAAAAACTCTAAAGTTATCTTCTGCGCCTGTATACAGGACAACAAATGAACATTTCCTTTTCTCTAATAATTTGACTGGGTTGCGTTTAAGAAAGTCAAGTGAAAAGAACCGGTTAATATAAAAGTTATCGTATCCAGGGATACGATTGTGATAAACCGCAATGCATTGATGCAAACCGCCTTCAGAACATATCCTATCGATCTCATTATCAATAAATTTTGCAACTGAATCTGGTAAATAAAATTCCGCTTGTTTAGTATCTGTGTCGTAATTCGTCTTTCTCCTGGCTTCATTCTCATCAAAATGGCAAGAAGCTATTATTAGTATAACGGCGGCTGATACATAAATGAAAATTTTAACATTAATAATATTTTTCATATCAATAGGATCTTATTTTTTTTGCGCCCGACAAATACGGTTGCCTACTCCCTAAATACCATAGATTATTTACTCGGCCATCACTTGGGGTGACATAACCTGCTCGAATGCCTTGAGGTGCTAATAAATAAAAAGTATTAATGTCATTTTTTCTAAAAAAATCGCCTTCAAAACTTTGGATATCTCCACTTTCTCCATCACCTGGCATTCCTGAGAAATCCTCTGCAAATTCTTTGTTTGGATGTGTGTGAATGTGAGCTGTAGCCTTATAAATTGTTCCTAAAATTTTGACATATCCCCCGTTTGTAAGGGATAATAGCTGGCCGTACGATGCACCTTCAGTATTCTTGAGATGTTTTTTGGCGTAAGGGGAATAACCCGCTCGTGGACTTACGATCAATCCGCCTTTAGTTTCGAGATATCCAGTCATTTCAACTTTATTTTCATCTTGGGCCAAGACCATGTATTGCAATCCATAACTTTGGCTTGTAAAGTATAGTGGCCGGTTAGCGGGTGTTATCTGATTAATGATATGCTGATTGGTGCTCGCATCATCCTGCTTATTTTTCGATTTGGCTTCGGACATCATTTTATCAAATTCCGCTCTCTTATTATCGTCAACCTTTACCGTAGAATTATTTCCATCATTAGTATTGGCTATTTCATTTCCCTTCTCGTCCTCATATTTTGTATCTAATGCGCCGTTAGGATCAACATTCAAGATTGGCTTATTGCTAAATGCGTGGTATGGTGACATCCATGGCTTATCCACTGGATCTACATTCCACCTTCTCCCCAACCTTGCATCATACTCCCAAAACTCGGCAGTCATAGTATTTCCTATTCCTGCAATCTCATCATCCCTTTCCTGTCCACCAAACCCAAAACGGTATTCACCTGATTGAAAAGTTCTCCCTGCCAAAGGAGCACCAAATGGACTATAATCCGCTGCACTCACTACTTCAGCCTTATATTCAACAAAACTACCACTTACACAAATTGACTTCTTTTTATCATTTACAACTACCAAAATATTTCCTAAATGGTTACTAAATTCATCATGTTTCTTCCCCCTAATATAAGAAAAACTTGAATTACTTTCATTTATATTATTGAGGGTACTAATATTATACTCACTTGAAGATATTAATCCGTCTTCATTTATATCCCTACCAAAAACACTTGTAATCAACTTCCCGCTTTTTGCAACACCAAGCCTTGAACTACCATAAATACCCCATTCTGTTAACCACAGACTATCGGGATATAAATTACTTTGTAATGAAAAATGAGCAAGCAATTGGTCAAATACGTTTCCATATGATTTAGACTTGTACCATACAATGGAATCCGATTTGTTTGACTAGTAGCAATTTGACTAGGACTAATTTGAGAGGCAACAAATAAGAAATCTGCTACCATATTATTCTTAAACCAAGACACAACCCATTCCTTTCTTAGTAAAGATGTAGAGCCGGTACAATTTTCAATAACCTTGTCCTTTAATTTATTTGGATAATAGAGTTGCAAACTTGAAATAATTATATCTCTGGTATTCTAATTACCTCAGCAATTCTATGCGTTTCTCAAATGTGTCACCCTCGGGAGTGCTCAGCTTTATTAGGTATAGGCCGTTGCTTAGCACACTTAAAATCAATGCTTCCATCTGGCTCTAACTGGCTTCTATAAACCTGCTCTCCCAATGTGTTCTGTATGCTTATCGTTAGCGCTCGGTTCAGACCGTCTCTTAAATGTAAAATGCCTGCACTTGGATTTGGATATAATTGCATTTCATCATTCCATGAAAAACTTTCTGAACCCAAGGGTTTGCTAATGGTAATATTTAAATATCCAGTATCGCCGTTACAGCCGCTGGGCGAATATTTTGCAAGAAAACAATCTTGGCCGGCACTTTCGCTTCGGGTAGTTTGAAAAGCACCAGCAGTAGCTATACCAATGGCAGAAAAGGTTCTTCCTACTATGTAAATATCTCCTCTGCTATCGCTGGCCAAACTAGTTGAGAATTCTGAGGCTTCTCCGCCAAAATAAGTTGACCAAATAATGGGATTTATAACAAGCGTTTTGGTAGCATCATAAACGTCCACTTTTAACCCAAGTTTCTTCCAGCGCCACAAGTTGAGCACTAACCATGTGCCATTTTTGGTGTTGAAGCCATCAAATTACCCAATCCTAAAAGCAACAACATGGGAAGGATAATTAAGGTAATCTTTGATATGCTAGGTGTCCTACTTATTGTTCTATGTGTCTTGATTTTTACCCTGATTGCTCTTGATTTTAAAAAAGAAAATTAAACAATCTTTCAAGTAAAAAAAATTCCGCTTCTTAATATTTAGTTAATCCTATTTCGAGCGATGTTTATAATGTCTTAAATGGTGAGGTGTTTTAACGCTAAAACTACTTTAAAGAGCAAATGATTTTAGTGTGGTAAATGCCGAAAAACACGGTGTTTAGTCCTAATATTTTTGGACTACTACATTTTGCGTATCGGTATTAGTCCAAAATGGAGTAAAAAAATTTGCTTATCTCATTGCAAATCACTAAACTTGATTAACCAATCGTTCTTTATTTGTGTCTTATTCTTTTGGTGAATCAATATAAATTAAATACAATTAATATTCTATAACATGAAAAAACACCTTACCAATTTGCTTCTCTTCTTTGCTTTATGCACCCTTAGCCAACAGGCTTGGGCTCAATTAAACTACTTACCTGGGGGCTTTACAACCGCCACAGGTACCTATGTAGATTTAGGCTCAAACGGCGATACCATTCCGCTGGCCAACAAAGACGATGCCTTTTCTGCACCTTTACCCATTGGGTTTAGCTTTTCATTTAATGGCGCTATTTACGATTCATTTACTTTTAGCACAAATGGTTTTATTAAATTAGGTAAAGACACTGCTTCGAGGCACTTTCTTTTTACCGCGCATGCACAGCCACCTCCCAACGGCCCTTTTACTTCAACCACCTTACCTACGCCCACTGCAACAGATTCTAGCATCTTGTTTGCATTTGGACAAGATCTTTATCCTGGTTCAAACAACGCAGAATACCGATACTTTACCACAGGGTCGCCGGGAACACAAGTTTGCACCATACAATGGAAAAATGTAAAAGATAAACTTCAAGCTACTGTTGGTGGCTTGTGGGATACCATTAACTTTCAAATAAAATTATATGAAGGCACCAATGTAATCGAATACCGATATGGCAAATGGACAAGCACGGTGAACCTTGCTGTAGCAAGGTTCTCTGCCGTAGGCATTGTTGGAAAAAACATGACCACCTTAAACCAAAATTTGCATTTGGTGAAAGGCTCAACTGTGGTTTGGAGTGGTGCTGTTGCCAATACCGGATTTTATGTAAACAATGCGGTTAATTACAGAAATCCCACTAGCTCTCCAGCAGGCCCAGGCCCAGATTTGGGTCGAACCTACACCTTTACTCCATTAATGTTAAATGATGCTGCCGTGCGCGCCATTTATGCGCAAGGAAGAATTGCCTTGCCATTTCACCTTTCAGATTCTATTAGGGCCAATATTGTAAATACCGGTGTTAATACCATTACCAATTTAACTGTAACACTCAACATCACTGGTTCAAATACATATACTACCAATGCCTTTATTGCAAGCTTAGCACCTAATGCAAATGTGAATGTAGCCTTCGACCCATTTTATCCAACCAATCTTGGTTCAAACCTAATAACGGTTTCTGTACCTACCGATGATAACCCAGCCAACAATGTAAAAACAAATGGCTTAGCTATAAGCACCAACAGAAATGCTTATACAGACACACTTGTGCCGGCCAGTGGTGGAAACGGAACTTCCATTGCACACTTCTGGGGTGCAAAATATTTTATCAATGGGCAGGCTTTGGTAACTCAAGTTAGATCACCTCTTGCATCCAATTCAGATGCCTTAGGCGACACTGTTTGTGGTTTGGTATTAGATTCCTTAGGTCGAATTTTGGCAAGGTCTCCTGGCTATATTGTCCAAACCGCTGATTTAGGCACCACCCTAATTTTTAACATGTCTATTCCTGCTGCCGTTAGCAACCAAACTGTAATTGTTGGTATTGCCGGCTCTAATTCGGTAAATAGCCTAAATTACTTTTTAGGAACCTCTCAATCCGAAAATCCGATGAGGCCCAACACAAGCTTTTATTTTATGTCGCAAACGGCTGCAGGTGGTGTTACCAATGTAAATACGGGCGTAATATATGCCTCACCAGCAGCTTGGGCAACCACCAGGCTTATGATGGAATGTGTGGTTGAACCAATACCCGCTGTAGATGTTGGCGTTTCTACGAGTAACCCAAATAACAATTTCTTGATCCCAACCAACACCAGTATTCCACTGCGTGCGGTAGTTAAAAACTTTGGCACACAAGCCCGCTCAAGTGGCATACAAGTGAGGTATCGCGTAAATGGTGGCGCAATTGTTGGACCTATATCTACTTTGGCTGGAATGGCTTCTGGCGACACCAGCAGTGTGTTGTTTTCTGGCACTAATTCACTTAATGTAAACACACCAGGAACTTATCAGGTAAAAGTTTATACCAACTTATCGGGCGATGGATTAATTGGCAATGATACCCTCGTGCTTAATCTTACTGCTGTTGCTCCCAACAATCTCCCATACAGAATTACCAACAACATCATGGCATCTTGGACCAGCATTGGCAATTCTCCTGCTATATGGAAACAAAAATCTGCCCCACAGGCAAATGGCATCACCAATGCAAATGTGTTGTATGCCGATAATATCATCACCCCTGTTAGAGAAGCTACCATGATATCGCCACCCATTAACTTGGTTGGTTCAACGCTGCCTATCATGCATTTTCAAGTAGCACATGCTCCCAATACCTTTACAGGTACCGATGATACATTGGAAGTCTTAGTAAGCACAAATGGAGGCTTTTCGTTTACACCTTTATACAGCAAATCTAGTCAGCTTTCTTCGCCTACTTTGGGTACAGACACGCCCACATCTTCTAGCTACACGCCAGCATTTGCTACAGATTGGCGCAATGAAACAGTTAACCTAAGTGCATTTGCAGGAAATCCTTATGTGCTGGTTGCCTTTCGCGATAAATCTGCTTCTGGAAATGGCATCTACATTGGCAACATTTCTATAGCCAACGCAAGCGCTCATAGCGTTCAAAGTGTAACCTTTGCAAGTTCTTTTAGCAGCGGCAATTTTGGTCTTACTTTTAACAGCATTGGCAATACAAACGGTGAGTTATCTATTACGCGGTACAACACTCCACCTGCCTCAATAGCCTCACCCGTATTTGCCACAAACACAAGTTCTACAACTTCTAACTCAAGTGTATTTACACCCAACAATACCAGTCAAACTCATTGGTATGTTACGAGCTATTCTGGCATGGGCACCGGAAACTACTACTCAACCATAGCTTATACACTTAACATAGATATGACAGGCATACCGGGCATTAGCTCTCCAGATAGTTTGTATATCATCAGGCGTTCAGACTACAGCGATTCATGGAAAACAATTGGCAGCAGCGTTTCAAGTTCCAACCTATATACAGGCAACATTATTGGCTTCTCCGATTTCACTATTGGTTCTGTATCGAGCGTAAATACCTTGCCTGTTCAATGGTTATCTTTTACTGCACAGAAGAAAGATGCAAACAGCAACTTGCTTAATTGGGCCACCGCATCCGAAACAAATTCGCACTATTATGAAGTGCAAGTTTCAAAAGATGGGTTTCGGTTTGAACCAATTGGCAAGGTAAAAGCAGCAGGAAATAGCCAAGAAAAACAAAGCTATTCTTTCCTTCATAAACAAGTTTTATCTGTAGACCAAACCATACACTATCGCTTAAAGCAAGTTGATACCGATGGCGCATTCACGTATAGCAAAACCATTAGCATTGCCCATGATTTGGATAGAACCGAAACCAAAATTAGCTTAAGCAATCCTTTTGAAAATACACCCGTTTTATGGTGCAATCAAAACTTGGAAGGCATACTAAACATTAAGGTTTACGACCAGCAAGGAAAACTATTGATAGAAAAATCAATTGAAACACAAGCTGGGTATCATGGTTATAGCTTAAACGAAATGTCGGCTTTAAATCAAGGCATTTATATCATAGAAATGGAATGCAACCAAGTTAAAATACCAAGTCAGAAAATCATCAAATTAAATTAAAAACAATCATAAAAAAACGCCACGAGCTTTCAAAACTCGTGGCGTTTTTTTTCGTTTCGAAATTGGACTATTTATTTTGTTATATCGGTATTAAGTAGCTTTACGACTTAATCTTACAAGTATTAAATCCTACAATGGCATAAAGCGGACAAAAACTGATAAAGCTGGTGGCTAAAAACACACCACCCAATACCAAAAGTACCATACCTAATGCGCCGGTAACGGTGCCAGTAAAAAATAGAAATGCAAATACGGCAGCAAGGATTATTCTAATCGCTCTGTCTGCTCCTCCCATGTTAGTTTTCATATAAATTTATTATTGGTTTATTTCTGTTTTATTCAAATGTTATTAATTGTACCGCTTAAATATCCCAAAGCTATTTAACCTGTTTACAATGGGTTATGCCAGTACAATCAAAAACTCCTTATACCAAATGTAGGTATAATTTATGCCATAATTAAAAGTATAATGCCATTACTTAAAATATTTCGAAGGTTAATTTGATTTTAGCAAGGCAAATTGATAACAATAGTTTGTTTAGTTCAATTACTTTTGGGCAATCACAAATTGTGTATCGGTATAATTCTAATGCATTGCCTTTGCTAATTTTAACTACCCAAATACCACTGAACAATGAACCTTATACTTTTGGCACTTACTAATTAATTGACCATTTGTATAAACAAAGATAAAGGCTTGGTAAAAACAAAATAGTAACATTTGTTACCCAAATAACTGAGATTTATGCAGCAAAAACCAAATTAACTAAAGAAAACAAACACATACCATGCGTCTTTTAAACCAATACACTAATTAACGTAAAAAGGAAAATTAGCACATGCAACTTGGTTGTGCTTGTCGTAAATATACACAAACAAACGGTAGGCTCCGCGCTGAAATGGCGCCTTAAATGAATACCCTGTTTGGGCATTGCCTTTCATCATTACGGCAAGCGCTTCTGGCCTAATTTCTGCATCTCCCCCGCTCTTGGTAAACTCGCTCTCTTGCAGTATTTCCCACTTATACGTTAAGCTAGCTGGGTCTTCATGCTTTACGGCCAAATCAACTTGTATATTGGCACCTTTCCTCACCTTCACACTCGTGATAGCGGCGCCTTGGTTCAAACCGAAAGAAAGAATTTGTGGTGTCCAATGTGTGGGTTTTGTGCCACCCCATTCTTCTTGCAACACGTTAAGCGCTTCGGTTTGTTTGTTATCAATAAAAACACCATACCAAGTAGGTGTGGTTTCTTGTTTCTGTCCCCATAAAAACACATAAGATCCCAAGCACAAATTATTGTCTTTTTTAATAAAATCTCGGTAGCGCTTGCGGTAGGTAACGGCCTTCTCGGTAGACGTTTGCTCAATGGGCGCACCCCATGTGGTCTTGGCCACTTCCCAATGTCCGTTTGGCCCCCATTCTGTTACCATATAAGGTTTTTCCCAACCGAATAATCGTATCTTTTCTGGCAAGGAAGGCAAATCGCCATAGGTATTCACGCCCAAAATATCAATGTCTTTGCAATACGTTTTTATCAATGAAACTTCGGGTGCATCAATGCCTGCCGTAACCACACAAGTAGGGTGATTCTTGTCTTCATCGTGAATCATAGCGGCAATGTTTTGCACAGCATTCCAAACGGCAAAATCGGTATACTCCAAATCAACTTCGTTGCCCACACCCCACATCAATAAAGCTGGGTGATTTTTATACTTACTTACCACCGATTTAAACTGTGCCACCTGATCCTCACAAGCCCATTTATCGCTATAATCAAATCCATGACGTTCTGGTGGCATCCACAAACCCAACATTACGGTTAAGCCATTTTTTTGCGCCTCGTCTAATACCTCCTGCGCATTTTCTGCACCCCATAAACGCAGCGAATTTCCACCACATTCGAGCACCTTATCCATGTGCACACTGCCACCCGCACCCTTCACATAATATGGCATGCCGCCGCGTTGAAGCTCAAAAACTCCTGCACCTTTTTGAACCACAGCTACCTTTATAACTTGCCCAGTTGCGGCAAACATAATTACTTGTAACCATACCCATAACAGGACTTTTATCTTCTTCATATTAATTTTGTACTTTAAGAATTTTAACTTGAGCCTCGCGCTTTCCATTGCTCATCCACAAGAAATACGTGCCCGCATCCAAAGCGCCCAATTGCGCATTCAACTCATTTATATGCGAACAAGTTATCTTGGTTCGACCCAAAATATCGCGCAAAACATATTGCTTGGCATCAAAAGAAATACGCAAATCTTCTCCATGTACCAATGGATTTGGATACACCAAAATAGGCTCCAAAACGGACTCTTCTATGCTGTTTAACAACTCCTTACAAGGCGCTTCTTTCACCCCAAAATCATCCATAAAATATACATCAGAAGAACTGGTATTGGGCGCAAACAATAAAACCAATTGATTTATGGTACCATCTAAAGTACCTGGGTCTGGCTTCAAAATAAGCTTAAAGGTAAGCTCCTCCCAAGCCCTATCCTTAGTGGTTTTAGCCTGCAAAACACAACGTCTACCCAACGGATAATTTGATTCGGCACGCTTGCGGTTTTCAAAATTCAAATTTACCTCCGTACCCACCGGCGCAGTGGTATATAATTTCATTTTAAACAACAATTTGCCATCCTCAAAATCCTTTGCAGCATCAATCACATCGGTATGTAAAAACAGGGCATCATACGTTGTGCCTCCACTTCTGTAATACCTATTCACCGAATTACTCGTGTTTACAAAGTCTTTCATGGGATTGGTAACACCCGCTCTATACGTGCCACTGCCACCCACCCAATACATAGTACGCAACGTTTCTACATTGTCTAACAAGCCTTCGCACGTATCGGGCAGCGCTAAAACATACTTGTTAATTTTCTGGCTGAACCCATTATGCGTCGCCAAAACACCGATGCTATCTGAATGTAAGCCCCAATTAACTTTAACTTTAGAACCATTGGAAGCACCTATAATTTGAGCTCCCGCGGGCACTTGCCATGCATACGTTGCACCAGCTAATTCTTGTGTATAAAATTCCTTCTGCTTGTCTAAACGCAAAATAGCATCTGGACCACTGATAAAAATTTGCTTCAAATCCTGATAAACCCTTATGTAATCTACCTGCAAAGTAGCTGTATCTGGCGTAGTAGCATCTGGATACCCCAAGAAATATCCACCCACTGCCAAGTTAATAATGGCATGAAAATTACGGTCGAACGGCCACCAAAAATCGGTGAGGTTGCTCCTCGTTTTTGTGCTAAATAAAACACCATCCACATACCACAAAATGCTATCGTTTGTCCACCTTAAACCAAAATCGTGAAAGCCCGAAGTAAACGAATCTGTTGCCAAGGTATAAGAAGTGCCCGTATACTTGTTATTAGGCACATAAGCGCCATAATGTATGGTGCCATGTGTGGTTTTAGGCTCCTGCCCTTTGCCCTCCATTAAATCAATCTCCCCGCTCAATGGCCAATTGCCATAATAACTTTCGGTAGGCAAAAACCATATTGCCGGCCAATAACCTTTACCAATTGGCAACCTAGCCCTAACCACAATTCTGCCACTGGCAAAATCCATCTTCCCAATGCTTCTAATTCTGGCCGAACGGTAATTGCTGTTGCCAACTTTTTCCTTGCTTGCTTTTATCTTTAAAAAACCACCCTCCACCTTCACCGCATCACGTTGGTAAGATTGCGATTCGGCATTGCCCCAACCACATAAATCCGGACAACCATCACCTATCTGATATTCCCAATAATTGGTATCTAGGGCCGTGCCATTAAACTCATCGCTCCAACGCAAAAATTCTTGCGCACCCAAATAGTTTGAGCAGAAAAACGATATAAATAAAATATAAAATTTGTTCATTAAGGTTGTAGGTTAATTGAATCTCTTAATTGAGATACCTCAAAATAGAAAGTCCCCGGCTCCAAGAGCCATTTATTGTTCACATCCACAAAACGCAATTGCGAAACAGGTATTTTTACAGCAACGGCCTTGGTCTCTTTAGGCGCTAAATCTACTCGCTTAAACGACCTTAATTTTTTAACCGATGGCGTAATGCTAGCCACCAAATCTTTAGAATAAATCAACACCGTTTCTGTTCCCATTCTATCGCCCGTATTGCTTAGGTTAAAACGAATTTCCACGCTATCACTCGCTCTTAAATCGCGTTTCTCAATCTGTAAATCTGTGTATTCAAATTGGGTATAACTTAGGCCTGAACCAAAATGAAATAAGGGATTAAATCCGATAGGTTTAAAATCGTTGTTCAACACTTCGGAATACTTACAATCATAGGTGGTATGCACGCCCTCATACCTAGGATAGGTAAAGGGTAATTTTGCACTCGGATTTACTTTGCCAACAATTAATTCGGCCAAAGCCCTACCACCTTCATTACCTGGCAAACCAGCAAAGAAAATAGCATCGCACAAAGGCTCCGTTGTCTCAAAAGTTCTTGGTCGGCCTTGTAACAATACCAACACAATCTTCTTACCTGCTTTAGCATAAACCTTAATCAAATTTTGTTGGGCTTCTTCCATCTCCAAGCGGTTTATATCGCCCGGCTTTTCGGTATAAGTATCTTCTCCTAAAAATAAAACCACTGTCTTTACATCTTTGGCCGCTGCTAATAATTGTAAATCTGTTAAACAGGCCGTATAGGTGTTGCCAGGCAAATAGGTCACCTGCTCTTTTCCAAACACATTCTCCAATGCCATAAGCGGCGTAATTACTGCAGTATTATACTGCGGGTCTCTGCCCTGCCATGTATGCGTCCAACCGCCATTCATGGCATTTATATAATGCGCGTTTGCGCCCGTAACCAAAATCTTTTCATTAGGCTTCAATGGCAACAAATTATCTTTGTTTTTCAATAAAACAATCGATTGGGTAGCCAGTTCATAACTCAATTGCTTGCTCTTTTCTGAACCCAGGTTTTCATATAAATCCATGTCCACCGAAGCTTCATCAAACAAGCCCAATTCTAACTTTAATACCAAGATTCTATAAACGGCCTCATCCACTAATTTCACTTGTACCTTTCCTTCTTTTACATTCTCAATTAAGTATTGCGTAAACTCATAATCCAACGGAACCATGGCCAAATCAATGCCCGCATTTATTGCCATGGCCACTGCTTCTTTATACGTAGCCGCCACATGGTGTCTATCGCGTAAGTTTTTAATATCCTCCCAATCTGTTACCGTAACACCGGTAAATTTCAATTCATCGCGCAAGATAGTCCGCAACAAAAACTTACTGGCATGTACAGGCTCTCCATTAATTTCAGACGAGTTTATCATAATGGTTTTAGCCCCAGCAGCCACTGCCTTTTCAAAGGGTGGCAATACAATTTCGCGTAATTGTCGTTCCGCAATATATGCAGGGGTTCTATCCTTGCCACTCCTTGGATCGCCATAACCCAAATAATGCTTTAAACATGCCGCAACGCCCAATTTTCCATCAGACTGTGGCGCTTGATAGCCTTCAACCATGGCCACGCCCATTTCAGAAACTACATACGGGTCTTCGCCAAAAGTTTCCCAAAAACGAGGCCACATTGGGTTTCTAGCCACATCCAAAACAGGCGAAAAATTCCACGAAATACCACTGGCGCGCACATCGTTTGAAACCATTTGTGCCATTTGTTTTGCCAAGTCTTTATTAAAGCTCGAAGCCAAAGAAATTTGTTGCGGATACAAGGTAGCACCAACCGTATAATTGGCGCCATGTATGGCATCTATTCCATATAAAACCGGCACCTGCAACCTGCCCATTTTCTCATAAGCATGAATGGCCGTCATAATCTCTTTCCAATGTTGGCGGGTGTAAGTATAACCTCCCACATTTAAAATAGAACCAACACCCATTTCAACAATCACCTTGCGCAATTTAGCAGTATCTAAAGCATGTGGCACAGCCAAGTTTGGCAGCTCTCCAGCAGAAATCATCTCAATGGTTAACTGCGTCATCTGTCCTGCCTTTTCTTCCAAAGTCATCTTGCCCAATAGCGCCTTAGCTTTTTGCGCATTGCTGTCTTTCTTAGGCACATTGCATTGCACAAACACCCCTAAAAAGAATAAATAAAAAATAATTTCCCTATTCATGTTAATTCCTTTTGTTTAAACTAATTTCGTCTATCCAGGCTGCTCCTTCTCCTTTAAATTGGATCAGGAATTGCTTAAATCTCTTTATATCAAAACCGCTTTTTTCCCAATCAAAATCGCCCATAGGAACCGCTACCTTTTGCCAAGAACTTCCTGCATCTTTCAAATATTTTTCGGCAATGGGCAACAATACCGCCTTGCCATTATAGCTTTCAAACCCAAACATCAAATTAGTTAGCGCCGCTTTATCATTAGCTTTTACATAAAACTCAATTGAATAGGTCTGAACCGAATCTGCCAATGAAATGGCCTGCCATTGCGCCCAATTAAAGCCCATTTGCTTGTTTCCTTTTGGTGCTGCTTGCTCATTCCAAACAAGGTGCAACGACTTCTCACCCGCAAATTTTTCTGACTCAACCAATTCAATATTCCTGCCAGGCAAATTGCCCAAACCCCATGCATAAGTTACCGCATCTTGAAATATCATAGCCGGAAATTTAGTTGTGGATGCCACCCCAAATTTCTCGGTAGAACCTGCCTTAATGGAAGCGCCACCCACGCTTATTTCATCTATATAAATAGCACCCGCGCCCTGGCATTCTATGTTCAAACTTTTGATGTTGCTAAAGTCGCACAGCGGCGCACTCGACAATAAAAATCCGCTTAAAGGAATACTCACCCTTTGCCAAGTTTCGGTAATGGGGTACAACTCTAAATGCTTTGCTTTTAACAGCGTGGCAGACTGCACGCCAGAATAATCTTCTAACAAGAAAATCAAGGTAGGAATAAACTGTTTTCCGGCAACCGCACGCACATAAAAATCAATGCTACCCGTTTGCATCACCTCGCTCAAGTCTTTGGCAGCGTAACCGTTCCAGCCAATGCCCATACCAACCCAAGGACAAGATCCTTCTCTGTTCCACACCAAACCTATACTCGATTTTCCATTATAAGAAACCGAATCCACACGCGCAAAATTCTTGCAGGCTGTTTGCTCCATGCCCCAAACATCAACCGTTTGATCGTGGTAAATTTCTCTGTCCTGAAACACTTTTACAGCAGATTGCTCGTAGGTATTTCCCCACTCATCTATTAAGTTCATTTGGTGCATGCGAATTCCACAGGCACTTGCCATTAACACTGCAATTAGCCCTATGCTCAATAGCTTTTTCATCTATGGTTGAAAGGGTTTATAATAGGTAAACGAGGCATAATCTATGCCCACTCTGGTGTTTCCAGAAGTTCCGGGCTGAGCCAACAATAAAAACTGGGTAGCAATGATGCGGTCTAAGTCTTTTTTTCCGGTTCTATCCGAATTTCCAAATCCACCAGAAGTAGATATTTTGGTTTCATCGTAAGAGAAACTAATTAGTTTCCAACCCGTCCAATTTACCGGCAACCTATAGGTATAAGCACCCTCTTCGGCAGGTTGGTATATGCCATCTTTGTTATCGTCTTCCTGAAACTCAATGCTCAATTCGGCTTTGTTATCGCCCCAGCCATAAACATACGCATTGAAATAAACATTCTTGGGATTCTCGGTGGCAAAATTAAAATAGTTTTCTCCTACACCCTGACTAATCTTGGAACTTAGGTTCATACCGCATAAAAACAAACTGGCAGTAGGACCATGGTTACCGGCTAATACATAAAACCTTGTTTTCTCTCCTGGCGATACCCCTTGAAAGTTCACCGAGGTGCCGTTAAAGCTTTGTTGCCCTTCGGTAAAAGTATTGTATGGGCGTTGCGGACTTTCAAAATCGTCGATTAAAATATCGACTAAAGGCGTAGGACGCGCTTCGGTAATGGTTAAGGTATCTGAGTACAACGTATCTGTATAATTGGCAAAGCTCATGCGGGCCACACAAGGCTCATTCTTTCTAAAGAAAGGTGCAAAAGTGATGGTGCCATTCCAGGTTACCGGGTTTAAAACAAAATCCTTTGCATTGCCTGTAAACACTTTTCTAGCACCGCTATTCAATCCAATTACCTCAATGGTCCAATTGGTTCTAATAGACAATTTACAGCTATATTGGATTAAATCGCCCGCAGCAAAATTTGCAGTAGATTGAGAACCCATAATTGGTTCAAGCACTTTAAATTCTCCAAAAATATCCACCAATTCTGGGCCTTCAATTTTCGCATCTTTTTTGCATCCAGCCAGAATAAATAGGCTCAAAACACAAAAGTATAAGTTTAATTTTTTCATGTGTTGCTTAGAAAAATAGGTTGTATAAAACAGCAAAACGGTTAATCTTGTATTGGTTGGTAGGCAATAGGGCATTGTCCCAATTTACTTGCTGCCACTGTAGTTTTAAGCAATTTGCTTTGCTAAACTGATAGTTAATTCCGCCCAACAAAAGAGTCTCCTTTAAATTAGCTTTATAGGCTGTAAAAAAGTTCATTTCATTAAAGGAATTGCGTTGAGCCAAAAACTCGTTGCCATTGGCAATTAACTGAATGGCGCCCATTTGAAAGGATAATTTTGGGATTATTTCGTACTCAATTCCCAACTTAAACTGATTCGTTTTTAAGTTGACCAAATCAATTCCTTGGGTGCCTTCTCTGCTAGTGTTCTGTATGCGAAAGTAAGCGCCAACATGCAAGTTTTTCTTGCCCTTGTATAACTCGTTTAAACCCAAATCTACATAAGCCGCAAGCTCATTAAAGCTGCGCAGATTTACAGTACCCTGCCCACTTATTTCTTTAAAACTGGCCATATCTAAACCCAGTTTTAACAAGCGCGCTTTCTGGGTATTCCAACCCATAGTTACCTCTGCCCCTTGCCTGTTTGGCGTGGCTTTTCCGTAGGGCTGTCTGTTTTCGTAAGCCGGATTAAACTGCTTTAAATCTGGGCGTAAAAACATGTTATAGTAATTGCCATCGGTTAATATATCTAAAATATTAGCAGGTCTTGGTGTTTCACGGTTGGTATAATAAGCGTATTCGGTGGCTGTAGCGCTATAATCTACACGCCTCGATTGCGCACCCATGCTTCTAAACGAAGTCTCCACACTGCGGTAATTCAAACCCGCGCGCCAACCCTTTTGCTTGTTTTTAAATGCTAGTCCGGCCTCAGTAAAAGCGCCATTAGGCACAACAGGCGCTGCTGCATTATTCTCATACAGCACTTTCGATTTACCTGCCTCAAGCGAAACAATGATTGTGTTCTTGCCTAAATTTAATTCCTCATCTACCCCAAAACTTTGCACTGTATTTTTAAACAAAGCATCAGAAAACATGGCCGAGTTCTTTACATCAAATGCATGGGCTAAATTATACGACAAACCCAATTGCTTAAAGAATTTTGCCGATACCGTAGTGCCAGAAAACAAGCGATCTGGCGTGCTAAAATAATCGGTTTGTCTATTCTTACTCACCATCGATTTTATTTGCAAATGATTTAAGTATTTATCAAAATCGAACCCAAAATCTACCATAGCACCTTGCTGCCGCCAAGCATTGTCTACATAAAATTTATCGTAGTTTATGACTTCCGAAAACGTGTTTAAAGCAAGCGGATTATGCGCACTTAATTCGCCCTCTGTATTGTATAAAGTAAAAGGCGTCATGCGTGTATTTAAATCGCCTACTTGGTATTTAAACCTTTTCAACAACAATCCGCGCACATACAATTCGCGCACATTAAAAAGAATGCCGCCACCCCAGAAACCATTGATATCATTGACTACACGCGTTATTGCTTTAATCTCTGTTTCGGCACTTGGCCTAATGTGAAAGCCCAAATCGAACAAGGTACTTCCCCGCATTTGCTTTTGGGGCGTAACCGTATCGGTCTTGGTTAGCTCACCACTTAAGCTGCCATTGTTCAAGGCAAACCTGCCCGAGCCAAAAAAATCTACCTTCTTTTCTTGCGCCAATAAAGTGAGCGGCAAAAAAGCCAATATAATACCTATATACCTGTAATATTTTTTCATGCTAAAAGTATAATTTTAGTTCAATAGTTGTTTCTGTTCCTTTAATGTTATCGAGCACAAAGCTCTTGTCTACTTGCTCAAACCACCTTCTACGTATATAGAAATAGGTATTGCGCGATATGCGGTAATCCAAGCCCAATCCAAATAAAGTGCCTTCTTGGTTTACCGGGTCGTTGGCAACGCTTCCAACTTTTCCATCCACGTTATCGCCTCGGTTCAAACCGGCCCCGCCTTTTATATATTCTTTGCCAAATGTGCTTACCAAACTCAAATCTTTGCCCAACATAAAAATAGCATCTAACTCATGATAATATGTGCGCAACAAAGCTTGGTTATTAAAAACAGGCAAAAAGTTAAAACCTTCTTGGGCCGAACCAAAAGACCCCACATACAACACATAAAATGGCAGGATAGGAATATTCACCTTCTGTTTTAATTGCACCTGCAACATGTTAAAGCCCAATAATGATTTTGGCATTCCCAAATTATTGGTATCTGTAACATGCATTACCTGCGAAAATCCCCTGAAATAGGAGGTCCAATTGTTGTAAGAACCAACGTTGTTGGTAAACGGCGTAAACCTAGAAAAAGGCAAGGAATTTATCTTATGGCCAAAGGCCAATTCTCTGCCCACCGATTCTACTTCCATAGAACTCATATTGCCTATGTTTAACTTGGTAGTTTTGCTTAAATTGAACCAAGCATTTAGGCTCAAACCTTTGCGGTTATTGCTCACCTGACCCACATCTGTAATAGAGCCTGCAAAATTGCTAATACCCCCGCTACCACCCAAAGTAGAGCCATTTTGGTTTAAGGATCCAGCGCTTACAATATTGGTATTGGCACTCAAAAAATTGCCGTAATAATTGATGAACGTCGGACTCAAATAAAATGCTTCCACTTCAATGGGAAAGAAGGTTGCTTTAGCGGGTGTTTTAATGCTAATACGGGCCGCTTCTCCCCAACCTTTTTGCTGAACTTGCGAGTACAATTGTCCCCTGCCAAACTCGGCCGCAATTACCCAATCTTTATGCTCAAAATCGTACGAAAAAGTGTAAAGCTGAATGCCTGCTTGCTCTTTGCCCAATGAATCTACAAACAATTTATAATCCATGCCATTGAACCCAAAAGTATGGTTCTCGTATTTTTTTCTAACGCGGCCGCCCATGGTATAACTCGGAATTCCATTGGTGGTAAAAGCTTGTGCTGGCGTGGTGCCATATAAAAACCTAAACGAAACATTACCGGGCAATTCTGCGCCATCTACCAACAACCCTTTAAATGGCTGCATGCCAAATCGCATGTCGCGGCTAATATTTCCGTATTCATAATAGTTTGAAGCACGGTCGTAAGTAATGGCATTGCCTTCCCAAGGCCAGCGTTCATAAATGCTATAGCGCTGGTAGCCAATAAAACTGCTAAACACCATGCCGCTAACATCTACCCAATTGATACCGCCCATGTGTGCCGTAAATTTCCCAATATCGGTTTGCACACTGCCCGTTAAGTTAATTCCTAAGTTTAGGTTTACCGAACTAGTTCCTGGCGTGCCAGAAAAGTTGTGGTACAAGGCATAATCCATTCCAATGAATGTTTTAGACGTGGGCTGAACCGATAAATTTAACAGCATCAAAGGTGGGTCGCGGTAAACATCGCCCGTTCCCAAAATATAGGCCGGGGCACTGGCATAGGGATTTCCTGGAATTACCACAAAGGGTTGCTGTAAGTTTCGGTTGATCCCAAAAAACCGGTAATAACCGCTTACGTTTATTTTTTTGAGCGGCATTACCCCTGCCGCACTGCTTGGAATGGGCAACGTAAGCTCCTGGCCAAGGCTATCCAATGTTTGGGCATTGCTTTGTAAGGTACCCCCCAATAAAAGGGGCAAGCTTAGCAGCGCCAATCGGAAAGAAAATTTGTAAAGTGATTTCAAACGCGACCTATTTATGTTGTAAATGTCTCGACAAAATTGTGAAAACCTGCTTTTATGCTCCCCAACTCACCTACATCAAACAAAGTATCTATTACAACATCACTACTACAAAAAATGTCAAATTCCTGATAACAAATGAATTATTATTTGGAATTTTAAATTGTTTTTATATCTTTTCCCTGATTAAATTATGAAGAAATCGGGTTTTAAACTATTTGTATTTTCATTTCTTTTGGCATTACTTGCCTTAATACCTGCTTGTTTAGAAGCCCAAAACTTTATGGCTTCGCCCCTCATTAAAAATTACCCGAAGCAGGTTTACAATGGCGGTACCCAAACTTGGGATATTTGTGATGGACCAAACGGACTCATCTTCTTTGCCAACAATAACGGATTGCTTTTGTTCGATGGCAAAGATTTTAGCAATTTCCCATTACCCAAACACACCATTTTGCGTTCTATTTATTACGACAGTAAAAAGCAACGTGTGTATGCTGGCGGACAAAACGAAATTGGGTACTACCAAATAGCGGCTAATGGCAATATTCAATTTTACACTTTGGCCAAATTACTCCCAGAAAACTACAAAGGATTTGAGGATATTTGGGGCATTGAGGCACAAAACGATAAAATAATCTTTCAAACTAGCAGGCAGATTTTTGTTTACGATGGCAACCAAATTATCACCTTAAAACCATCGGAGAACCTGCTAGAAAACCTACATAAAGTAAACAATAAACTGCTCCTCTCCGATGCCAGTGGCAGCATATTCGAATACAAATTTGATTCCTTTAAACCCATATTGCTGCATTCGAACCTAGACATATCGGCCATATTAGAATATAACCCAAACACCTACTTCATTACAACCTATAAAAACGGCATTTACCTGTTGCAAAATGGCTCGCTGCAAAAGGCCCCTTTTAACCAAGAACAGATACAACAAAGTAGAATATACCGTGCTTGCAAATACGGCTCTCAATTTGTGCTTGCAACCAATAGGGGCGGTGTTTATTTCTTAGACAGCAATGGCATGGTGCTCAACCAAATTAGTGTGCAAGATGGCTTACAAAACAACAATGTATTAAGCATACTCCAAGATGAAAATAAGAATGTTTGGCTTGGTTTAGACAATGGAATCGACCTAATTCGCCTCAATTATCCCTTTGGCTATTTGTACCCAGATGGCATATTAAAAGGAACAGGCTACGCCATGACGCAGTATGGAAATACATATTATTTTGCCACCAACAATGGCTTATATGCAAGGTCGGTCACAAGCGGTTCCAGCGTGTCGTTTCAATTGGTTCAGAATACCGAAGGGCAGGTTTGGTGGGTGCAAGAAATCAATGGAAAATTATTTGCCTGTCACCACGAGGGGCTCTTTCTAATTAACGAACTTACGGCACAAAAGATTTCCGATACACGCGGGTGTTGGAAAATTATTCCACTCAAAAAAAATCCTGGTTATTTTGCATTGGGCACCTATAACGGCATCAATATTTTTAAGTGGGAAAATGGCACACTCAACTTCGTATCAAAGCCCGGCCCCTTTAAAGAATCGAGTCGGTTTTTAGAAGAAGACAATGCAGGCAATATTTGGGTGGGCCATCCCTATAAAGGTTTATATAAAATTGGGCTGAACCAAAGCCTGCAAGGGATTACAAGTGTTTCTCTATACGGCACAAACAAAGGCTTACCCGCCGAAACAGAGAACTATGTTTTTAATACCGACCTCGGAATTTGCTTTGCCACTACCAAAGGAATCTATCAATACGATGCCGATTTGGATCGATTTAAATTGTTTCAATCGCTGCAGCAATGGCTCGATACAGGCCTTGTGTATAAACGTATTTTCCAAGGTAAAAATGGCCGCATTTGGTATATCGCCAGCAACGAAATTGGTTACCTTAACCCAAGCTATAACGGGGTAGAATATGCTTACAAAAAGATTAAACTGCCTAAGCTCGACCAGAACCTGGTGGGGGGATTTGAGTTTATGGCCGAGTGCCAAAATCAACATATTTTCCTTGGGGTGGAAACAGGTTTTGTTCAAATAAATCTGCAGAAAATTAGTCGGTTCAAACAAGACCCGCCGCGTGTTATTGCAACAGGCATAAGCTCGCTGGTGGAGCCCGATTCGTTTTATTATAAATATGTTGGAATGGGTTCAGACAAACTGTTTTTTAACGACCGCTCCATCGAATTTTCCTTTAGCTCGCCTAATTCGCATTTCTTTAACGACCTCAATTTCTCTAGTTACTTAGAGGGCTGGGACAAAAGTTGGTCGGCCTGGAAACCCAATATTACCCGCGAATTTAGCCAGTTGGGTTATGGCGATTATACACTTAGGGTAAAAGGGCGATGCATGGGATTAGAAGGACCAGAAACCAAAATTTACTTGCGCATTCTTGCTCCTTGGTATTGGACCACTGCGGCCAAATTAATTTATTCGTTGATGGCAGTTTTGCTGGTTTTAGTGATTGGTTTTTACCCGCAAATGTTGGTGCGTAAAAAGGCCATTAGAATTATTGCCGAAAAGGACGATTACCATAAAAAACAAACCGAACAACTGCGTTTAGAAAAGGAAAAACAGGAAATGGAACTGGTTGAACTAAAAAATCAACAACTGCAGAAAGAAGTAGACCATCAGGGAAAGGAATTGGCCTCATCTACCATGCATTTGGTTCAGAAAAGTGAAATGCTTTTGTCTATAAAAGATAAACTCAAACACATTTCTAGCATTAGCAACGACCCTAAAATTAAGCCCGAAATAAGTGAGCTCATTAAGAACATTGAAAAGGATACTTTGATTGATAAAGATTGGGAGAAATTTGAGCTATATTTTAATAACATTCACCACAGTTATACCAAGAGTTTAAAGGCGCAATTTCCTGTATTAACGGCCAACGACATTAAAATGTGTGCTTATTTAAGAATGAATTTATCTACCAAAGAAATTGCATCCATCCTTAATATTTCTGCCCGTGGCGTGGAGATTAGTCGCTACCGCCTAAGAAAGAAAATGAGCCTAGAGAACGGTATAAATTTAACAGATTACCTTTCTAAAATATCCTAAAACAGAAAAAGCCCCTTCAATTTCTTGAAAGGGCTTTCGCTGTTAATTACACAAAAAACTAGAAACTATTCAACCACAATTTTGTAGGTTTTTACAGCTTCATTCATTTCAATCTTCACTAGGTAAACACCCGCTTCTAAAGATTGAATATCTAAACTAATTATGCCACTGTTGGCATTTAAGAAACTTTTCTCTGCAACTTTAGCACCCAATAAATTGTAGATGCCTACATTGGTTTTGGCTTTAACTGTTTGACCAAATTCAATGTTCAAGGTTTCTTTAGCCGGATTAGGGAATAATGAAGCATGGTTTAATAATTGCTCTTCTAAGCCAACTGCGTTACAAATGGTACAAGTATTCCAGCAATAAGCACCCACCATTATGGCGTTGGTATCGGCAATATTTAAAAAGCGGTTTGTAAAACTACCATCTGTAATGGTACAAGGATCGCCCGGAGCAAAAGACTCTTCATCGTCCCAATTTCCAATGGTATATTTAAAAGTATATTTACCAGTATCTAAAGTAAGGATAACAGAATATATATTATTACCTACTAAAGTCATTGGCGTACAGTTACCACACCAGCCATTAAAGCTGCCGTTTAAGGTTACCCCTTTAGTTAAATCGCCCACATAATTTTTCATGTTCACGCTAAAAGTAACCTTTGTTTTAGGTGCAGCATTAGCACAACTTACACAACTTTCCCAGCATACAACTGCAAGGGTATCGTTTGTTTTATTTACAGTAAGGGTTCTATTAGTAAAACCAGATTTGGTAGTAGTACAAGTAGAACCTTCTTTTAATAATTCTTGTGAAGCCCAGTTACCAATAGTGTATTTGTAATCGTAAGTAGAATCTTTGTCTAATAACACGGTTGCCGCCCAAACATCTGTTCCAGCAACTTTAGTCATTGGCGTACATTGCCCGCACCAGTTGTTAAATGAACCGTTTAAAGTAACGGTATCACCCGCTGCAATACCATGTTTGCTCATATCAACCCTAAAGGTTACATTGGTTTTGGTTGGTCCACCAGATGAACATGGTCCGCAAGTTTCCCAGCAAACAGTAGGCATGGTTACATTTGTAGAACCTGTTTTCATAACCCTATTGGTAAATCCGCTGGTAGTTTTGGTACAAGCTAATGTTTGAGGTAAGTTCTCTTGAGCTACCCAATTTCCAATCACATATTTAAATTCATATTCAGTGGCCGTGTCTAATGCAACGGTGGCCGACCAAATTTTTGTTCCAGGTTGGTTAGTCATTTTGGTACAAGCACCACACCAGCTATTAAAAGTTCCGTTTAAAGTAACGGTATCGCCAGGTGCTAAAGGCAAGTTCTTCGCATCTACTGTAAAGGTTACATTTACCTTGGTAGGTGGAGGAGGTGTTCCGCCGGAGCCAAATACTACATCATCAAAATAATACGTTTTAGTACCAGCAGCGCTTCCAGCTACACCAAAATTAAAAAATGCAGAGATCTTTTTGTAGTTATAAGCATAATTGATTGATGCAGTACCTGTAGCTTGGGTTGCAAAGTTAAATTCTAAAGTTTGCCAAGCGTTGGCAACCGTAGTGGTAGCATCTGTTTCAACGCTCTTAGTTGGATCATTGGGATCTTCTGCTTTTAACCTGATAACCGCTCCATTATCTGGAGAGAAAACACGCATCGACATTTTGTTGGCATTGGCACTAAAAGGAATTGCTAAAGCCAAACCAGAATTTGTACTCAAAGTAGTACCTGCCCACGTTTCGGCCATATTGCTTTTAATTATCTTACCTACTTTGTTGTTAGAATTGCTTGGATCGGCCACAATAGAAGAAGCGTTTCCACCAAAATCAATCATGGTATAATCGGTATTGGTGCTATCAAAATTGATAGGCAATTTCACTTGCATCAAAATTGGTCCGCTTGCCGCAACCATTTCTAAATCATCAAAATAGTAATCTTTTGTACCAGCAGTATTGCCAGAAACACCAAAATTAAAGAATACAGAAACCTTCTTATAAGTATAGGTGTAATTGATTGCTGCAGTGTTTGAAGCTTGGTTAGCAAAATTAAACTCCAAAGTTTGCCAAGCGTTGGCAACCGTAGTAGTAGCATCAGTTTCAACCGTTTTGGTATTGTCTGCCGCATCTTCAGCCTTCAATCTTACTACAATGCCACTATTTGGCGAATAAACGCGCAATTTTAATTTGTTGGCGTTAGCAGCAAAAGGCACCGCAACAGTAAAACCATTGGCACCACCAAGCGTAGTTCCAGCCCAAGTTTCGGCTGTATTAGATTTTGTTACCTTACCAACTTTATTGGTAGCATTCATTGGATCGGCCACAACTGAACTGGCATTTCCACCAAAATCAACCATAGCATAATCTACGTTAAGGCTATCAAACCGCACAGGTAAATTCATGGGCAATAAAGAACTACAAGCCGAGCACGAGTTCCAACACACAGTAGGCATAACGGTAGCAGCCGTTAAATTTAATGTCCTGTTCGTAAATCCGCCACTGGTAATAGTACAAGGCGAACCATTTGTAAGGGCCTCCTGCGCATTCCAGCCACCAATGGTGTACTTAAATTCATGCGTTCCAGAAGGAATAAGGAAGGTACCTTCCCAAATATTGGTATTGCCTTGTTTTACTAGCTTATTACAAGATCCACACCAACTGTTCCAGGTTCCGTTTACATAAACAGTATCGTTTAATCCAACATACTGCGACATGTCTACCTTAAAGGTAACATTGTAATTCTGAGCACTTAAGCCGACCGAAAGCAGCGTAAGCAGCACAAAAATTTTAAAGTTTGTAAATATCTTCATGTTTATTTTTGATTTGTTATGGTAAAATTAGCTTAAAGATGTGCGCTAACCATATTAGGCAGCCCTTCAATCCTTTCACTACAAAAAATTGTGCAAATCTAGGCTACTACAATGCTACTACAAACTTTCGCAACAAATTGATTTTCTTTGCCATACAAGCTTTAAAAAATTCGGCCTGAACCAATCCATTGTTGCCCCAAAATGCCTTAAATCTTAAATTATCCTTGTTTTTTTGGAGCCCAATAAGTACACTTTACCCATGTAAAAAAGGAATTCTGCAGAAAATGGTCCCACAAAATTGCCTGTGGTATTGGGCAAATTTAACCGAACAAAAATAGCTGAATGTAAACAGGATCGCATTTAGCAGCCTCAAACAGAAATAATTAAAGTTGCACAAGGTCATGCGCAAAAGGGCAAATATTATTGGAATTACAAAAGGCAAATAAAATATTTCACCAAATTTTACAGAATTCTAATAATTCATTTGCAAAAATGCAACAAATCCTTACTTTTGCACTCCCTAATTGGTGCGGTAGCTCAGTCGGTAGAGCAAAAGACTGAAAATCTTTGTGTCGGGGGTTCGATTCCCTCCCACACCACATAAAAGACCTATTAATGGCAATAAAAAGCCCGTAAATATTAAGTTTGCGGGCTTTTTTATTTTCTAACAATGTCAAAAATCATCAAAAGAATGCAAAACTAATCAGGTATAATCGTGGGGCGTATTTTTATCCCAAAAAAGACACACGAATTACCCTGTAAATATTAGCATAACAATCTGTTCTCTTAATGAACATCTTGATGGTGAAGGTTCATAAACATAATTTTGTATAACCTTAATTAAAATGGCACCAAAGACATTCAACATTCTATTCTTTATCAGAAAGCCGAAAGGAACAACTTCCAGCCCCTATCCTATTTACATGCGCATTACAGCAGATACAAGAGATATCTTTCTTTTTTACTGTTATACAGGCCTTGCTTGCATAGATATAAAACAATTAAGAGAAAAGAATATCCAAATTGGGAAATCCCAAATTATGTAACCTAAAGAATACCTTACTCAAATTAACCTAATATTGCATTAACGAAACTGAATCAAATATTGCAGACCATAACAACTATTTAAAATGCGGATTTAGCCAAGGTTTTATACAAAAAATCGTCGAAATTAAACTGTGACGTGGAAAACATGTTGGAAAATGTATGACTTTGTGTGCTTGAGTGTAGAGAAAATTTAGACTCAATTTTGAGCTCAGTTCCTTTGGAGTAGGGTATCAATATTGAAGAAAAAAATACATTATTGCAGCAACGGTTATTTTCTCATCAATGGCTGAAAGAAACGATAGATAACCATAAGCAAATATTATCTACTACATTGATTAACAGAGTATAAAGAAGACTTATTATTCCATATTAAACGTGCCAATACGCCTTTCAATAGGTGAACAGATAAGTATTGCACTTATTTTGGCAGTTGAGGAAAAGATATATTTCAAATACTCACCTAATAAATTGGTATTATGAAGAATCTGCTTCCAGAGACTGCGTTTTCTTTATTAAAATCTTGTCTGAAAAATCTAGAGAGTGAGATAAACAAGGATTTACAAATTGCCCATTACGAGAGTATGAATATGCCTTTTGAATTGAAATTCAAAAGGTTATTTGGGCAAAAGCTACCTAGGCTATCTTTCAAAATATTCGAATAATCTAATTTCATTTACTGAACCAAAGGAAATCAATCTGGAAGCTAATTCGGGAAATTTTAATAAGCTTTTTAAAAAGTATGTTTTCTAAATAGAGCCTATAATTCAGAAACCATCAAAAAGAACCTTTTTAGAGAAAATTAAATCCAATTTATATCCAAAGATTGAGGGAATGGTTAATTTAGATAAAAAGTTAACCTCTGTTGAAATTCCTAAATTACTGTTCCCAACTACTATTAACTTCATCGGAAGAAATGAAGTACCAGTAACAAGGCAAACCATTGAATTTGAAAACAAACATGTATCAATTGAAAATCACATTGCCAAATATATAAGTTTAATAAAAGCTTTTGAATTAAGCAATGAGCCCAATTGGGGCTACTTTATTCTAGGTAAGGAACCTGATAAATCTTTAATAGATAATCATAAAATGTGGTCTGAAATAAGAGATCAAAAACTCTTTGATTACGTTCCTTTAAAAGAAATAGATCGAATTGAACAATATATGATTAAACATCATGTTCAACCATATATTGTTCAATAAAATAGCCCTACTTTAATTGATTAATCCCTAAATAGTTGAATTTATCAAACCATTCTCTGTTGCTCTTATTTTACACTTCAACAAGGGGCAATTAATACTATTAACATAACTCCATGTATTGAGATTTAAACCGATTGTACAAAATATATAGTCTAATTTCGACAAACATCTCATTGTGCTATTATTTTGTTATATTGGTTAATCATGCAAGTAAGCTTGGGCATTCTAACCCTTATAAATGCATCGCAATCAAACTCATTTGTGATACTGGGTATTGGCCATCAGTTTATAGGAATGCTGCTTGTTGTATTGTTAACAGGTTTGCTGAAAATTACAAAAACGAATTAACTTTTTATCGCATATAAGTCATTAAAATAAACTTCTTAAAACAAATTAGTAGAATTAATAAAGCACTTTAATTAACTCAAATACCCCAAATCATTTAGTCCAAAAGAATTGGACTAAATGATTTGTCTTTCGCTTTAACAAAGCACATTAATATTACCCGCCGCCTAATTGCTATTAGTGGGCAATCTCATTTAATAGAAGAGGGATATTAATTTCATAGAAAAAATTAACCAGAAAAGCCTATAAAAATAAATCTTGACAATTCCAAGTAAAATTTTACCTTAGTTGTATGTATTGCCAAACTCTATTTATAAAATTAGTAGCATATCAATTTAATAATCATTCCTATTTGGTGCTTTTATTGGTTATGAGATCAATTTTATAATTTAAATTTATTATGCCATCATAAGACAATCAATAAGCCATGAAAAAAACAAACCTAAAAAAAATATTTCTTGATACAGAATTTACTGGATTGCACCAAAACACCACGCTCATTTCCATTGCATTGGTGGCAGAAACTGGGGAGGAATTCTATGCTGAGTTTACTGATTATGACCAATCTCAGGTTAATCCTTGGATTCAAGAAAATGTGCTATCGAAATGCTTTTTGCAAGAAGGAAAAAATCTGTTCTTATTAGATAAACATCATATAAAAGGTAATCGAAATGAAATTAAAACAGCACTCTTGGATTGGTTAAATTATTTTGATGTAAGAAAAAATCCGTTAGGAAAAACCCTTCCAACCTTTCAAATATGGGCAGATGTGCCGCATTGGGATTGGGTTTTGTTCTGTGAATTATTTGGGGGTGCGCTCAACCTACCACCACAAATTCATTATATACCTCTGGATATTGCAACACTGCTAAATATTCGAAACATAGATCCTGATAAAAGTAGATTAGCTTTAGTTTTAGACATAGATAAGGATCAATTACCCAAAAACATGAACGAGCACAATGCTTTATTTGATTGTAAAATCAGCAAGATAGTATGTGATTTCTATTTATAATTAAATGGAAGAGAAAAATCCACATAGCATTCATACCTTCTTATTTCCATTTAAATGGGAAGTAAAGAGCACCTCAAAACAAGGATTCCAGTCTTTAGATGAAAGAACTCCCTTAGATGCTTTCATCAAAAATATGGAACTTGATTTTTGGGAGAAATTCAAATTCGACTTTAAAGTGTATGATGGTTATCATACCTACAATGATTATAATTATTTTTATAGCCATGTAAGAGATGTACTGAATTTAGATAACGAATCAGACAAAACCTTGGTAAGCGGTTTACAATATCAGTACAGTAAAATAAACCAAGAGTCGGAGTATGATATTTATGTTTTAGGTGAAATTCCTCTCACTTTAAAAATAAAAGATATTCTATTAAACATTTATGAGCATGGAGTTGGCATTCTTTCTTTCCATCTCGAAAACTACACGGAAACAGATTTTAATCGAATTCTTAAAATTAATGAATACGGTAGACGCATTTATCCTCAATTTTTAGGAAACAAATTCCCATATACACAGGATACCAAAAATAATTTTCTGGCAGATAAAATAGCATTAACAAATTTACCAACACCGCATGGAATGTTGGTTGTTGAAGATTTTTCCTATTATGAAGATTTTTCAAACCTAACAGATGCTTTTTTTGTGTTGCCTAAGTTTATTCAAAGCCTGTTAGGGGATAAAATTCATTCCAACGAAAAGATTGCAAATGTGGGAGACATTTTAATTGATCCTGTTTTAGACGACCGTATGTTTGTATTGTGTTATATGGTAGATGACAAACTTTTGATTGAATTGAAAAAGTTTAATGAGGTAAAAGAGGAATACATTTACCAAACCTCAAACAAATGGTATAGGTTTTTATTTGTGGATGATAGCACAGCAAGTTGCCACAGTAAAACTATGCTTAAAAATTTATTAACTGATCAAACGTATGACCGTTGGTTAGAGCATACAGGATTAGACCACATTACAAACAACATTTTTCATTCTGGCCAACTCTATGGCGTGAGTAGGTATTCCTTTGTGTTGTTGGTGGGTAAGAGTTATTTTACTCAGCATATTGTTATTAATCATGCAAGGTATATTTATTTTGAAATGTTGATGCTATGTCTCCTTCAGCGCACCTATATTTTAAACTTTGGAGGAGAGGTGGCGCGCATTTCCAAAACATTGGGTAAAAATGGAGGTGATATTTCTGAAAGTCGACTACAAATATCTAGGCTATATTTACAATATATCAAATTTGTAAACCGCATAAATTTTAGAGAAATTACCCCACAAGAACAAGGTATAGAGTTGTATAATCTCATTCATAAAACCATGCGAATACAAGAAGAGGTAAACGATTTGGATAAGGAAATTCAAGAATTAAACAACTATGTTGAAAGCTTTGAAGAACAAAAATTAAGCAGGGTTGCATCTTGGTTCTTACCTATATCCTTATTTGCAGGAATTTTAGGAATGAATACCCTAGAAAATAGTACCTTAGATAATCTTTCATGGGCAGATAGCTTTAATTCTATTCGCTGGATACTAACTATTAAATTATTATTTACTTCGGTAATTCTAATATGGGCTATTTGGCTTTTTGTTTTACAATACGGACCAAGATTTATAAAGAATTTAAGGAAAATAAAACAATGGAAATAACACAAGCTATTTTAATTATTGCAAGTACTGTAGTACTTATTTATATTATAAAAGCAGTACAAGGTTGCATGCTTTTAAAGATAAGTGAGAATGCAAAATCTGCAATAGAGAAAAGCAGGAACCAATTTCAAATGCAGATGATAGAGAAGAAATATGAACAAGAGAATTTGCAACAGAAAGTTAATCAAATACATGAAAAAGAAATGACCATTTTAAGGCTGCAATAGTTAATTGAAAATTTAAAATAATTTTTACCCATAAAATAAGGCACACTATGAATAACCCATATCAACTTAGCTTTAAATTAAAGCAACATACACCTATCATTCATTTTCAACATAACCAAGAAGGCGCAACGCTAAGAGCCAGCGAGGTGAAACCGAAATTAGATAGGTTTTTGATGATTAAATTATGTGAGGAGATGTCAGAATCTTCGAATATGTCTTTGGCTGAAAAGTATGAAATGGGAAAGAAAATAGCTATAAAAAAAGATTTATTGATTGGGAATGGTAATCATCCAGCTTTAAATTATAAGCTAAGCATTCTTAATTTGTCTGAGGTTAAGATTGAATTAATTAACAAAGTCAAATCAGCAAATGGAGTAATAAAGAAAAAAGGGAGGGAAAGTGATAGACGTATTATAGCCGAACTGGAATCATATCCGTTATTTTTTGGCAATTTAGATAAAGATATTGACGACCCAAATGAATATAAAAAATTTGCTTTTTGTGAAGATTTGGAAATGAAATTGTGTTCATTGAATTCAGATTTAATGGATTTGTTAAAAAAGCCGGGATTAATTGCCGAATTTCTTTTTACAAACAATTTCGGAACAAGGCAATCTAAAGGTTTTGGTTCATATACTGTTTTAGATGCTCAAATACCTGAAAATTTATGTAAATACTCTTT
>Ga0163151_10001633_pt1 | contig 37176 bp, 27 predicted proteins | sample OliLakLV19MP5IB2_FD_145596 | JGI IMG/M metagenome (GOLD analysis project Ga0163151, IMG submission 145596) | Freshwater microbial mat bacterial communities from Lake Vanda, McMurdo Dry Valleys, Antarctica - Oligotrophic Lake LV.19.MP5.IB-2 | ecosystem: Environmental > Aquatic > Freshwater >... | reverse complement strand
CCCCTATCACGCGCTCGTTTCACGCCCGGAACGCGCGGATTCGGCGGCAAGCTTCGTCGAGCACGTCGTCCTCCTTCGCGTAGCACACGCGCACGAAGCGCTCGCCCGCCGAGCCGCGCAGGAACGATGTGCCCGGCACCGTCGCGACCTTGGCCTTCTCCAGCAAGGCCATCGCGGCTTCGCGCGCGGTCGCAAAGCCTAGGTTCGAAATGTCGGCCAGCACGTAGTACGCGCCCTCGGGCACGATCGGCGGCATGCCCGCGTCTTGGAGCGCGGCGCAGCACACTTCGCGTTTGCGCGCATAGCCGTCGGCGAGATCGCGGAAGAACGACGGAGGTGCATCGAAGCCGATGGCGGCCGCGTGCTGGAACGGCGTCGGCGCGCAGACGTAGAAGAGATCGTGCGCCAGCGCGATCGCGCGCGCCAGCGGTTCGGGTGCGACCGCCCAACCGATGCGCCAACCCGTGATCGAGAACGTCTTCGATACGCCGCCGATCGTGACCGTGCGCTCGCGCAACTTGCCGACCGTAGCGGGTGAAATGTGCTGGCGCCCGTCGTAGCGGATGTACTCGTAGATTTCGTCCGTGATCACGAGCAGATCGCGCTCACGCGCCACGCGTTCGACGATCTCGATCTCGGATGCATCCATCATGTGCCCCGTCGGGTTCGACGGTGTGCACAGCACGATCGCGCGCGTGTTCGGGCGCAAGCTCGCGCGGAGCGCACTCTCTTCGATGCGGAACGCGGGCGCTTCGAGAGCGAGGAAGTGCGGCTCGAGCCCCGCGAGAAGCGCCGTGTTCAAGTGATAGCCGTAGTACGGCTCGAGCAACAGGATCCCATCACCCGGATCGAGGAGCGCCATGCACGTCGCCGCATAGGCGCCCGTCGCGCCCACAGTGATCGCCACTTCGGTCGCGGCATCGACCGAGAGCCCGTTGTCGCGCCCCATCTTGCGCGCGACCGCGAGCCGCATCTCGGCCGTGCCTTCCATGAACGAGTACGTGCTCTTCCGCGCGTGGATCGCGTCTATCGCACCGCGTTCGACGAGCGGCGGTGTCGGGAGATCGCAGATCCCCTGCCCGAGGTTGATCCCGCCGACGCGCTCGCACTCGCGCGACATGCGGCGGATATCGGATTGGACGAGTCCTTGGAGCCGGCGCGCGGGCTGCATCGTGTCCTTATACTCCCGGCCCATGCCCTCGAACTCGCGCGCGTCCGACGGATTCCGCTATCGCACAGCGAACGGCGAGGCGGACTTCACCGTGTTCGCGCGCATCCTCGAGCGCTCGTTCGCGATCCCCACGGACGGCTGCCGCGTCCTGTGGAATCGTCTCGGCGCCGACATGCGCCTGCTCGACGATGGTCGCGAGATCGCCGCGTGCCTGGGCTGGTACGCCGCCGGTCAGTGGTTCGGCGGACGGTCGATCCGCTGTGCCGGCATCGCCGCAGTGGGGGTCGAACCGCATCGCCGCGGCGCAGGTCTCGCTACGCGCATCGTGGCCGACGCTCTCCGCGAGACGGCCGAACAGGGATTCGCGATCGCGACGTTGTACCCGTCGAATCTCGCGCTCTATTGGCGAGCCGATTTCGAGCTCAGTGGCGCGCGCTACGAACTGCGCACACGTTGCGCGGGCCTCGCGCGGAACAAGTCGCCCGAATCCGTGATCCCGCTCGAGAAGGGCGTGCTCGATCCGCGCGTTCGTGCACTCCATGCGCGCGCCGCAACGCTCACCAACGGTTGGATGGATCGCAGCGACGCGCTGTGGGACCGCGTCCGCGAGTTCAAGGGCGACGTCCGCGAGGGTTTCGGCGTCGTGCGCGGCGACGAGCTCGCCGGATATGTGTTCCTGGCGCGACACAAGCGCCGCGGACTCGGCTTCGACATCGTCGTGGGTGACTGCGCCGCCGTCGACGGCGCGGCGGGTCGCGCACTCCTCGCGTTCCTCGCCAGTCACGGCACGACGGCCGTCGACGTGAGCCTGTTCGTCCCCCCCTCGGATCCGATCATTGGCCTCCTCCAGGACCTCCCCGATCGCCACATTCTCCACCACCCGTGGATGGTGCGCGTCCTCGACGTCGAGCGCGCGTTCGCGGCTCGCGGCTACGCGCAAGTCGCGAGCGGTGAAGTCGAGTTCGAGGTCGACGATCGCATCCTGCCGCGCAATGCCGGCCGTTTCGTGCTCTCCGTCACCCATGGCGCCGGACGTGTCACGCGCGGCGGCGAAGGTCGTGTGCGGATCGCGGCGCGCGCGCTCGGGCCGTGGTTCGCCGGCCATATGAGCGCCGAGTCGCTCGCTTACGCAGGTCTGATCGAGGGACCGGCGTCGGACCTCGCGACCATGAGCGCGCTCTTCGCCGGATCGCCACCGCACATGTCGGACTTCTTCTGACATGTACGCATTCGCTCTCGCGGCGGTGCTGCAAGGCGCGCCGATCGATCTTCCGCGACTGCTCGACGAACTCGTGGACCGAGCGGCGCTCGCTCGATTCCCCGAGCCGATGTACCGCGCGCGCATGGCGAGCAGCGCCGATCCGCGCGCGAACGCCGGCGACGGCGACATGTTCGCGAACGCGGACGCGGGGCACTTCCAGAGCGTGACGCGCGTTCGTCCTGGCGACGTGCACGTGCTGCTGGACGCCGAGGGTCCAGGAGTCATCACGCGCATCTGGTCGGCGAATCCGCACGGACGCTTGCGCGTCTTCGTCGACGACGACGGTGATGTCGAAGCACGGCCGATCGTCGACGCGGACATGCGGGCGTTCCTCACCGGGAGCGGCGGCGTCCTCGCGCCGCTCGCCAGCGAACGTGGACGCGGCGCGAACCTCTACTTGCCGATACCCTTCGCTCGTCGCGTGCTCGTCACGGCGGACGATCCCGGCGCGCTGTACTACCACGTCGAGTGGCGCGACTACGCGGCGGGCACTCCGGTCGTCTCGTTCGCAAAGGGCGACCTCGAACGACACGCCGAGCCGATCGCACGCGCGAACGCGGCGTGGCGCGACGGCCGCGCACCGGCGGGCGAGCCCACGTTCAGGTACCACCTCTCGCGCGAAGCACCCGAGGGTGAACTCCTGGCGCTCGCCGCAGAACGAACTCCTGGCGCGCGCGCCGTCACGGAGATCCGACTGCGCGTGGACGCACGCGAGCCAGCCGCGGCACTGCTCGCGTCGACCCTCGTCCTCGAGTTCGACGGGGAGACGACAGTTCGTGTCCCTCTGGGTGCCTTCTTCGGAACGCACGAGGATTTCAGGCCCTATTCGAGCTGGTTTCTCTCCGTCGCGCCGCCAGGCGATCTCGTCGCGCGCTTCGTCATGCCCTACCGCGAGTCGTTCGCGATGCGCGTCGAGAACCGCGGCGATCCCGAGTTGCACTTGTCCGGTTCGGTGCGAACGACGCCGTGGAATTGGGATGAACGCTCGCTCCACTTCCATGCGTCGTGGCGTGCGAGCGGTACCGTGCCCACGCGACCGATGCGGCTCCTCCCCGTCGCGCGGGTGCGCGGCCGCGGCGTCTTCCTCGGAGACGTCCTCGCGATCGCGAATCCCGTACCCGACTGGTGGGGCGAAGGCGACGAGCGCATCACGGTCGACGGTGAAGCTTCGCCGAGTCACCGGGGCACCGGCACAGAGGATCTCTACGGCTACGCATGGTCCGATACGTCGATCTTCCAGGCACCGTTGCACGGACAGACGCGTTGCGACGGGCCTGCGAACTTCGGGCGTGCGGACGTATTTCGCTTCCGGGCGCTCGACGCGATCCCGTTCGAGCGCGAGATCGAGTACGCGCAAGAGCTCCTGCACTCCGTGGACACGACGCACGAACGCACGACCTGCGCGTTCTTCTACGCGCGGCCGGGCGCCGTCGACGCCGCGCCGCCGATCGTGACGGAGGTCGACGCCCGTGCGCCGCGCGTGCGCGTGACTCGCGTCGTCGGCGCGCTCGAAGCCGAGACCGCGCGTGTCGTCGCGACATCGGACGGGTTGGAGCACGCGGCGCAGGCGAGTGCCGACATCACATGGTCGGGCGGTCTGCAACGCTTCGTGCGCGCGCAGCGCGACGGCGACTTCCTCGAGATGGAGATCCCGACGCAGCCGGGGCGACGCACGATCAGCGTCCGGCTCACGCGGAGCCACGACTACGGGATGCTCCAATTCTCGGTCGACGGCCAGGCGATCGGGGGAGTTTTCGACGGCCGAAGCACGAGCGGTCGCGTCGAGGGTCCGATCGTGTTCGATCTCGGCGAACGCGACGTGGGCCGGTCCTTCACACTGCGCGCCGAAGTCGTCGGCACGAGCGTCACGCAGGACGGACCGCGACGTCACTTCGGGATCGACGCCGTCGTCGTGCGCTGAACGGAGCGGCGGCTACGATCCGTGTGCCATGCAGATGTTCCAGTTCTCGCGCGGTCTGTGCCTCGCCGCGTTCACCTTGCTCGTCACCGCGACCGTTCGCGCGGAGGAAGTCGTCGCGCGCCTCGAGCTCGAAGCGCCCGCACGGACGTTCGTCCTGCGCGCCGTGATCCCGGTGCCGCCGGGCACGTGGCCGCGAGCCGACGCGCTCTCCCCGTTCCTCGTGCGCGTGCCGGGCCGCGAGCCGGTCCGCGCGCAAGTCGCGATCGTCTCGCGCAGCCCGCGTGGCGACGCCGACGCGATCGAGATCGCAGCGCGCGTGGAACTCGCGGAAGAAGTGCGACCGGGTGCGCGCATCGGCGCGAGCGTCCTGCGCGACGCCGGCGGTCCTGTCGCGCTCGCCCCGAACGTGCCCGAGAGCGTCGCGAGCCTCCTCGACCCGGCCCAGCGCGGACGGATGTGGTTGCGTGCGCGCGACGTCTTCGGGAACCTGTATGCAGCGGAATTGAGCGGAAATCCGGCCGGAATCGGCTACGGCGCGGTGCGCACGATCCAGTCCGGCGCATGGATGCGCGTGACTCGCCGCGCGGCGACGCTGGCTCCGGTGCCGAGCCCCGAAGGCGCGAGCGGCACGTCGCTCGAAGCTCCGCCGCTGCCCCATTTGATGGGCGTGCACGCGTACGTGCGCGAGTGGAGTGACGAGGAGGCCGTCGGTCTCGACCTGCGGATCCACAACGGCACCATCGCGGGGAATCGCGCGGCGGGTGAGCTCGAAAGCGTCCTCGGCATCGTCTACTTCCGCGCGCTCGAGCTCGTGCTGCCGAAGGAGTGGACCGTCGTCCCGGAAGTGAAGGATCCGAGCTTCGGCGAGCCGTACGAAGAGGGCGCGCACCGCATCGTCCCGATCGTGGCGCGGATCGCCGACGGCAAGCTCCACATGATGGGTCCACAGGCGCAGTTCGAGCGCCGCCTCGTGCTCGTTCGCGTCGGCGAGGAGCGTCGTGCGCGCACGTGGCATCGTTTCGGCGGGGTCGCCTTCCCGTCGCGCGGCGAACGCGCGTGGTCGTGGACCAGCCCCCTCACCGCCACGTACTTCCCCCAACGCGATTTCCTGCCCAGCCTCGACTTCGTGTCCGACGGCGGACGCAGCGGAAAAGCCGCCGTTCGAGCCCGATTGAGTCGCGAGGCCGGTGAACTGCGCGCGGCTCTCGAAAGCGGCACGCAGCGCGGTTGGTACGTCACCATCGGCGCGATGGGTTGGGCGCATCCGTGGTTCCTCCCCGAACAGGGCGGAGTCGGCGGAGAAGGCATCGCCTTCATCGAGGGTCACGACACGGCCTACGCGGCGAGCCGCGAAGGTCTCGAGCTCCTCGCTTTGCGCCACCGCATGAACGTGTGTCGTCAACCGGAGGCCCTGTACGACGCCGCGGGCGAGATCGTCGGTCACGCGCGTTGGCTCGACGCCGAGGGACGGATCCCCTTCGACTACCGCACGCACGGTCGCGTCGTGATCCCGGCCTTTCGACTCCCGATGGATCGCGGTCCGGCGGCTTCGAACCAGGTGAACGAGGTCGTGAGGCGCGGGCTGCGGCCGTCGTACGACCACGGCAATCCGCACGAAGCCGGCGGGTCGATTCCCTATCGCAGCGATGCCCTACTGCGCTGGTGGCCGCACGACGACCAACATCTCGTGCGCTATACGAAGCACGCCAAAGCTCTCGCGTGGCTCGCGAATGATCCGCTGGCCAAGGACGACTTGATCCTCTCGGCCGAACTGTTCCGTCTGTTCGTCCACGAGAGCCCGCATGTGCCCGAGAGCTGGTCGCCCGGTCTCACGCTGCGGATCTGGGAGTCGGTCGTGGAGGCGCATCCGCACGAGGGCCTGCCGATCGGGCGCGATCATGCGTGGGGCGTCGACGCGATGTGCGCTGCGTATTCACTCGGGGACGAGGCCTGGCGTGCGCGCGAGAGACCCTGGTTCGACCGCTATTCCAAGCTCCTCCTCGATGCGGCGATGCCGTCGGGTCTGATCCAGCGCATGCTCTCCGAGCGACTGCTGGACGGGAAGCACACGTACACGGTGACCCAGGCCTTCGAGTCGCTCTTCCTCGTGCACGCACAGCGTTGCCTGGCCGAAAGTGTCTATCGCGGCAGCGACGACGAGCGTCGACGCGCACTCGAACAGCTCGGCGTCCGCGCCGTCGAGTACTTGGACTTCGGTCCGCCTTGGGCTCGACAAGCCTCCGAATGGCAGCCGAATCCGGCGCAGCCGACGCACTTTTTCCAGGGACCGCGAGCCGCGATCGCCATCTCGAGGAACGACGAGCGCGCAACGCCGCCGTTCTCCGACGCGAAACACTGGGGAGCGAACTACCTGCCGGCCGACGGACTCGGTGGCGGCGTCGAGATCACCTACCCGTGGTCGGCCCTCGACTGGGCCTCGCGCATCACCGACGGAGGTGCAGCGGGTTCGGGACTCGCGAACCGTTACTTGAAACGCGCGCTCGAATGCGCGACCCCGCGCTCGAATTGGAGTGAGCGGTTCGCGGAATTCGGCCAGGGGGCATCGAGCGTGTCCACGGACAACTCAGCGAGTTGGGCTGGACTCGTCGGACGCTTGCAGTCTCTCGGTGTGCGCTAGCGCATGCGGCGGCAGCGTTCGCCCTCGAACGCGCGAGGGCGAAGCGTCCGCCCGAGCGCGTGGCTCGGACGGACGAGGAGGTGAGTGCCCGCGTGCGGTTCGCACGAACCGGGGATCCGCGGGACGGCTCGATCGACGCGAACTCGTTCGGCAGCGCGCGACGAGTCCGGTCGCGCGAGCAGGAATTCGACGCGGGACGTGCCCGCTGGAATCACGCTGCTCGGCGCTTCGAGCCGAACTGAATCAGGCCAGGCCCTTTTCAGGCCAGGCCCTCGTCAGGCCAGGCCCTCGTCAGGCCAGGCCCTCGTCAGGCCAGGCCCTCGTCAGGCCAGGCTCTCGTCAGGCCAGGCTCTCGTCAGACCATGCCCTTGAGGGACTTGAGCGGACGCACCTTGACGACGTTGCGCGCCGGCTTGGCCTTGAACATGACCTCTTCCTTCGTGAACGGGTTGATGCCCTTACGCGCCTTGGTGGCCGGCTTGCGGACCACGGTGACCTTCATCAGGCCGGCGACGTTGCAGATGCCGGGACCGCCCTTGGACAGGTCGGCGGCGAGGATGCGCCCCATCGTTTCGAAGACGGAGACGACTTGCTTGCGCGACAGTTGGGTCGCGTCGGCGATCGTGCGGAAGAACTCGCCCTTGGAACGGGGCTTGGATGCGGCGCTGATCTTGACGACCTTCGCGGCTGCGGGCTTGCTGGACTTCTTGGCCATGGAATGCTCGGGGGTGGTGGTTTTTGCCGGGTTTTCCCGGCCTTTCTGCAAGCTCTAGCAAAGCCCGCGGATCGACGCCAAAGCCTTCCTCACGATTTCTGCATGATTTCGTGGGTTTTCGGGGATGCGTTCGAGACTCCCCGGTCAGGGCGCGATCGTCACGGACACCGGATTGCTCGCAAAAGTGGGCCGACAGCGCCCGTCGAGGACGACGTAGGCATGGTGGAACGTGCGCCCGATCCAGGCTCGGTGTCGCCGTTCGAGGCGCAAGTCGCTGCTCGAAGCACCGGCGGCGTCGAGGAGCCCGGAAACGGGCGTAAGTGCCGAAAAGCCCGGTGAAATCAGGCCTGCGAGCATGAATCGATCAGGATTCAACGGGATGTGGAGCCCGTTCGAAGCGAAGCCCTGTGTCGTCCCACTGGCACTCCCGAGGAACAGGAACCGCCGGCCTCCGTGCTCCGACGGCGCGCGGAGTTCCAAGTGCTGGCTTTCGCGCGCGGCCCACGAGATCACGGTTCGATCCGCCTCCAGCGGATCGTGCGGATCCGGCGGCGGCGGCGGGAGTGCGTCGGATGGGCGCACGACACGGATCGCGCCGGCGTTCGCGCCGGGCACGGCTTCCCCCGTAGCACCGGCGACCGCGTCCGGACCGCCCTCGCCCGTGACATCGGGCCCAGCGCCGATCGCCGTGCCGAGGCGCGCGTTCGGAGCAGCTCCTTCGAACCGCGCGAGCAGCGCCCCGGTCGCACCCGCATAGCAGTCGATCCGTCCCGAGCGCGAACCGGCGACATTCGATTCCGGCGCGCCGACCCACAGGTCGGGCACGCCGTCGTAGTCCACGTCGCCGGCAGCGGCGACGGCGGTGCCGAATCGCGCGCCCGAGGATTCGCCCACGAATTCCCGCACGATACTGCCCGTCGCTCCTCCGAGGATCCGGGCGTACCCGACGGCGCCGACGGGGAGTTGGCGGGCTCCGCACACGACCTCGCCGCGCCCGTCGCCGTCGAGGTCCAAGAGACCCGCGACCGCACCACCGAATTGGTCATAGTCCGCGGACCCGTTCGTGGTCCACAGTGCAACGCCCGTCGCTCCGGAGAAGAGTCGCACGTAGCCGGGCTCCGCCCTCGATGCGAAGTACGGAGCGCCGATCGCGATGTCGTCGCGACCATCACCGTCCGCGTCGGGCACGCGCGCGATCGAGGAGCCGAAGAGTTGCTCCGCCGCATCTCCGTTCAGTGTGCGGATCACGGCCCCACTCGCGCCGGAGAAGACGCGGACGGATCCCGACGAACCACCGAAGTTGTCGTCGTCGATCGCGGCCACCGCGTAGTCGAGCACCAGGTCGGCGTCGACGTCCCCGAGGCCGGCCACGCTCCAACCGAAGTGATCCTGCACCGAATCCCCGCGGTGATCGCGCAGGGTCGCGCCGCTCGCTCCGGACAGGACGCGCGCGAGACCGGCTTGCGACGCGCTCGGGAAGCTCGCCGACCACGCACCGACGATCAGGTCGTCGCGGCCGTCACCGTCGACGTCACCGAGCCGCGCGAGGCTCGCGCCGAATCGCTGGCCCGCCAGCGATCCCTCCACGGACCAGATCAGGTGCGCGTCGGCACCGGAATAGGCGCGGACGACGCCGCGGTTCTGCGCCGCGACGGTGCTCGTCGCGACGAAATCGGCGCGACCGTCGCCGTCGAGGTCACCGGTCAGCGTCACCGCCGTCCCGAATAGCTCACCACTCGCCTGTCCGGGCACGACGTGCACGAGCGACTGCGCCCAGCTCATGTTCGCGCCGACCACGAAAGCGCCAACGCCCAAGGCGCGACATGTACGAATCCGCGGAATCATCGCATCCCCTCCGTTCGCGTCGCGTCTTCTCCAAGCGCGCCGCGCCCCTCCCCTCGTCCGCTCGAGGATCCAGGAAGAGCATCGGCGCGCCGCACGACGGATCTGGAATCCGGCGTGAATTCATGCATTCCGGCCGGGTCGCGGTATCGTCCGCGCCCCTTGCGCATCGCTGCCGGAACCGTCGTGACGCTCGAATACGCTCTCACCGCGGAGGGCGAGCCCGAGCCGTTGGATTGGACGGATCCCTTCGCCCCTCTCACTTTCCTCTTCGGGACCGGACGTGTCCTGCCCGGCCTCGAAATGCTCTTGTTCGGACTCGAAGCGGGCACGGCGATCGATGCCGAGATCGCGCCCGAGGACGCGTACGGATTCCACGATGCCGCGCTGGTCGAGTCGGTTCCGCGCGAGCACTTCGGCCCGGACGGTCCACCCGACCTCGGCGCGCACTTCGAGTCGCGAACCGGCGGCCGAGTGCGCTTCGCGAAGGTCGTCGGGTTCGAGGGCGACGACGTGCGCCTCGATCTGAATCATCCGCTGGCAGGAGTCGCCTTGCGGGTCAGCGCGCGCGTGCTCGACGTGCGCGTCGCGACGCCGATGGAACTCGCGACCGGTCGCCCCGTGTCCGGACTCAGCGAGGCTCCACGGCCGGACGCCCCGCGCTGAGCAACGGCAAGTCGTAGCGGTAGTACACCTCGAGACACAAGACGCACAGTGCGGTCGTGTACGCGCGATCGGATTCGTCGTCGCGTGCGTAGCGCGCGTACACGTCGATCGGCCGCCACGAACCGTCGGCGTCCTGCGCCGGGAGCAGTGTCTCCTGCAGCGCCGCGTTCCAACGTCGCCACGCGGACCCGCCCACACGGAACATGGCCAGCGTCGCCTGGTACCAGAAGTACGGATTGTCCTGCGCGCGCTCGACGAAGTCGCGTTCGTTCGTGAAGCGGAATCCACGCGGCGCGTGTTCGAGCACGTCGGCGATCGCTGCCGCGTGTTCGGCCCCGCGAATGTCGCTACCGATGCAGGACAGCGCGAAGAGCGCTGCCCTCGTCGAGGCCGGCAACGTGGGGTAGCCCGAGCGCAACCGAGCGGGATCGTGGCGGTAGCAGTACCAGTCCGCGCGCGGTTCGCGGGAAGCCTCCCGAAAACGGGCCGCTTCGTCGAACGCCTCGTCGGGTACCGAGACACCGGAAAGTCGCGCCGATTCGAGCGCCATGACCTGCCAGGCCGCTATCGACGTGCGGGGCCACGGATCGAACTCGCGGTCGGGGTCGATGTAGTCGTACGACCGACCGCTGCACTTTTGCGGATCGGCGTCGCGCGTTTGCCGCTCGAGCACGTGTTGCACGGCGCGTTCGACCGCCTCGCGCGCGGCCCAGCGGCTCCAAGAGGCCGAAGCCCGGGGCTTCCCGCCCGAGAGCCACCTGCGCGCATCCGACGCGGTAGCGCACGACGTCCCCGGCCGGGTCCGAGTTGTTCGCGCGCAGCCAGCTCTCGCTCTCGCGGACCACCTCGGCGTGGAGATCCCGGTTCGCGAGGCACGCGAAATACCCCCGAATCTTGGCCGATTCCTGCCCAAACGTCGGAGCGGCGAGACCTGCGACGAGTGCCAACGATGCGAGCCGGGGAGACGACACGAGGACCTCCAGAATTCAACTACCCAGGTCGTTGACTACCGCGGTAGTTTATTCGCTGAAAGCCGCGCGTCGAGTCGTCTCGGGTGAGAATGAGGCCAGCGATCGAGAAAGTGCTCGGGTCGTTCCGCTAACGTGCGCCGGTGAATCCCCAAGCCGCTTCGACCTCGGACCTTCGACCTCAGAGCTCCCTCGCGATCCTGCTCGTCGTCGCCTCGTGCTCCGCGCCGGACGCGGAGCGACGCGCAGTGACCGCGCCGCGCGCCGCCGAGGCTCCATCCTCGGCGCACGCGACGGATCCATCCGTGGTGGCGCCCTCCATGGTGGCGCCCTCCATGTTGGCGCCCTCCGTGGTGGCGCCCTCCGTGGTGGCGCCCTCCGTGTTAGCGCCCTCCATGGCGACGTCTTCCGCGATGTCTCCAGCCGCCGTGTCTTCGTCCGCGATCGCTCTCGCCGACGGGAAGCCCCGCGAAGCCGATCCCCGCAGCGTGGACATCGCGCGCATCTTCGCCGAAGCCTTGCGTGACGAGCGCGCGCATCGACTCCTCGGTGAACTCATCGCGGAAGCGCCGAAACGCCTTTCGGGATCCGAGGATGCCGCCCGGGCCGTGCGCTTTGCGGAGCGCGCATTCCGTGCCGCGGGCCTCGAGGACGTGCGCCTCGAACCGGTGCGCGTGCCGCGCTGGGAACGCGGCGAAGTCGAGACCCTTTCGATCCTGGGTGCGAACGGCGCACAGCTCGCGGTCCGCGCACTCGGCGGGAGCGTCGCGACGCCGGCCGGCGGTCTCGAAGCCGGAGTCGTGCGCGTCACGAGTTTCGAAGAGCTCTCGGCACGGTCGGCCGAGGCGCGCGGTCGGTTCGTCCTCTTCGATCGCCCCATGGATCCGACGCTCGCCGATCCGTTCGCGGCCTACGGTGGCGCCGTGGATCAGCGCAGCCGCGGTGCGATCGAAGCGTCGCGGCACGGCGCGATCGGCGCGCTCGTGCGCTCGATGACGCTCGCCACGGACGACCACCCGCACACCGGTGCGATGCGTTACGACATGGCCTTCGAGCGCGTGCCGGCCGTGGCCTTGAGCACGTTGGCGGCCGATGCGCTCGCGGCACGCATCGCGGCGAATCCCGATGTGCGTGTGCGACTCGAGCTGGCCTGCCGAACACTTCCCGACGAAGACTCTTGGAACGTCGTCGGAGACCTGCGTGGCACCACGATCCCGGAAGAGATCGTGCTCGTCGGCGGCCATCTCGATTCATGGGACGTCGGTGTCGGAGCGCACGACGACGGCGCGGGCTGCGTGCACGCGCTCGAAGCCGTGCGGATCCTGCGCGATCTCGACCTGCGGCCGCGCCGAACGTTGCGCGTCGTGTTCTTCATGAACGAGGAGAACGGCCTGCGTGGCGGTCTCGCGTACCGGGACGCGCATCGCGGCGAGTTGGACCGGCACGTCCTCGCACTCGAATCGGACCGCGGCGGCTTCACGCCGCGCGGCTTCGCCACGGATGCGGGACCGGAGCTCTTCGCAGAGATGTCGACGTACGTGCGACTTCTCGAACCCTACGGAGCGTCCATGTTGCGCGTCGGTGACGGAGGCGCGGACATCGGGCCCTTGCGGGAACACGGCGTGCCGCTGGCGGAATTCGTGCCGGATGCAGCGCGCTACTTCGACGTGCACCACGCGGAGACGGATATCCTGGCCGCTGTACATCCGCGCGAGCTGAGTTTGGGCACTGCGGCGATCGCGGCGTTCATCTGGTGCGTGGCGAACGCACCCTGAAGTTCGCGTCCCCTGAGCGAGAGCGGCTCGAGGACACTCGCAGGGGAGCCCTCGCTCGCGAGTCGACGTCGTCGATCGCGCTCCGTCAGGATGCACGTGTGCGGTTCGCGTTGGGCGCGGCACCCGGGGCAGTGTCCGTGCGACCGGTATCGATCGCGAGCGGCGCAACGCGCGGGTCGGGCGTCGTGGACGTCAGTTCCGCCAGCTCGCGCAACGTCCGGTTGTGCGGCGAAGCCACGAACTCGGCCTCGAGACCGGAGAGCGTTCGATCCGCCACGACGTCCGACGCGGTGCGCGGCTCGAGGTCGACGCCCGCTCCCGAGCGACGCAGCGCATCGAGCACCTCCTTGACTCGGATCGTCCCGGGATCGCGGGCGAACATGTAGATCGGTTCATCTTCGTTCTCGCCCATCGCGAGGATCCCGGCGCGAACGAGGAGTGCCAAGGCATTCCCGACTGCGGGTTCCGGCAACGCGAGCTCCTCGGCGATCGCCGTGCTAGTGCGGGGGGCCTCGCCGCCTGCGAACGACGTCGCGATGCGCACGATCGCACGCAAGCCGGCGTTGACCCCCAACGCCGGATCTGCCGGACGCGCACTCGGCGCTTCGGGGTAAGAAGGCTCGCTCTGGTGAGCGAAACAAAGCTCCGCGCCGAGCAGCACGATCACCCAGGACACGTTGACCCACACGAGGAAGATGGGCACGGCGGCGAAGCTCGAGTAGATCGCGCTGTACCCCGCGACGCCGACCTGGAACTTGATGTGGAGGAGCAACGCGCTCTGCCACAGCACAGCCGCGACGATTCCCCCGATTGCTGCCGACGAGAACTGAGTTCGCGCGTTCGGCATCGCGTAGTAGAGGAACGTGAAACTCCCCCACAACGCGAGGAGCGGTGCGACTTGGATGCCGACGTCGATGACGACGCCCATCCCGGCGTTCTCACGCAGGAAGCGGGCAAAACTGCTGCCTTGCGCCGCAGTCGTGATCGCCGCCGCGGCGAAGATGAAGATCGGCGTCACGACCACCATCGCCATGTAGTCCGCGACCTTGCGCATCAGCGTGCGCGGACGAGCAGCATCCCAGATGTCGTTGAAGGCCTGCTCGACCGCGCCGAGCAACTTGAGCCCGGTCCACAGGAGTGCCAGGAGTCCGAAGATCCCGAGCGCGCTGAAGTCCGTGCCGTCGACGAAGGCGAGGACTTGATTGATCGCCATGCGCATCGCGAGGCCGCTCTCCGCACTCGCGACCCCATCCCCCGGTTTCGGCAACAGCCCGAACGTGCGATCGAGGAACGGCGAGATGACGTCGTGCTCGAGTGCCGCGTAGAACCCGAACCCGTCGGCGACCGCGAACGAGAGCGCCAGGAGGGGCACGAGCGAAAGCACCGTGATGTACGTCAGTGCCGATGCACGCAGCAGGCATTGATCGCGCAGGGTCCCTCGACCGGCGAGCCACCCGACGCGCAGGAGTCGCCAGCCCAAGCCGCGCAAGCCGGTGGCTGCGAGGTGCGCCGGTCGCCACGCCTCGAGGGCGACGGTTTCACCGAACGCGAGCAGGCGCTTCCGCAGCCATGGGGCGTCGTCGTCGTCGAGCGGGTTCGCCAGTCGTCGTGTGGACATGCCGAAAAGCTAGCGCCTCTGAGGCTCGGCGCGAAGCGTGCTCGGGAACGACGGCGCCCTCCCGCGATCGCGAGAGGGCGCCACGATGGGTTCAGGCCGCGAGGCCCTGACCCACAACAAGCCGTGCTCACCAGGTCACGATGTCACGTGCCGAAACTGCCATCGGCGTGAACGGCGGGAGATTCGTCACCGTGTTGAAGGCCGTGTCGTACGACCAGATCCGATTCGGAGCCTGATAGCGGTTGCCACCGTAGACCCAAGGCGCGGTCGCGTGCTCGGAGTTCCAAGTGTTCACCATGGCGCCCTTGATCGTGCAGTTCCTGCCCGTCCAGTTCTCGTGGAAGCGCGGAAGGTTCTCGAGGCCGCCGTTGTAGCTGCCCACGCTGCTATTGGTGTTGCCAGCGATGATCGCGACGTTGTAGGTCGTGTTGGCCGCGTTCGGCAGACCCGTCACATTCGTCTTCAGGCCGGTCCATGAGTTCGAGAGCAAGTTGACCGCATCCCCGATGACTGCAGCACCCTTCTGCGTGACGCTGCTGTTGCCCGTGTTGTAGTTGCCTTGAATGTAGATCGGATCCTCGGAAGCCAGCGTCAACTTGGCCGGCAGGAGTGAACCGTTCGTGAGGTATACACCCTTGGCACTCGTCCCCGTCGCCGAGCCGTTGTGCGCGGCATAGATGAGTCCGTTCGCCGGGTACTTGCCCGTCGCCGACAATGCACCGACGTTGATCTTGACGACCTTCGTGACGCCCGATCCGCCGTTCGCCTGACGAGCATCGTAGATCGTGCCCAGCGTCACCGCACCGGTGACGAAGGTCGTGATGTCGGTGCCCGAGCTGTCGTAGGCCTTGAACGCAGTGCCTGTGCGATTGACCAGGATCTGCAAGTCCGCGTTGTCGTGATAGTAGCCCTTCGAGTGAGTACCCGTGCCGGCAGTCACCGGCGTATAGGCACTGGTCGTGGCATCCCAGACGTAGTCGCCGCCCTCTTGCTCCTCGTACTTCTTGATCGAGCCGATCTGCGGAACAACCGCTTCGCCGAGATCGTGCTCGCCCGTCTGCACAGTGTTGCCACTGCCTCCCGTGTAACCCGTCGGCTCATCCCAATAGCTCAGCGCGCCGGGTCCGAAGGGCAGGAGGTCGCCCGCGTCGGTGTACATACCATTACCGTCGAGGTCCCAGCCCGTCGTGAAGTTGCTGTCGAAGCCGCCAATGCTCGGGATACCGAGTGACGAGAGCTGCGACTGACTCCACATCGAGTAGTAGCTGCCGGGCTCGGTGAGGTTCCACGGGTTCGCGACCCATTCGCGGATCAGGACCGATCCTTGAGACAGCGACGGATTGTCCTTGCGATTGCGGAACATGCTCCCGACGGCGTGAACGTAGTTCGTGTTGAGCCGCAGAGTCGCATTCGAGCCGAGATGGAGGTCCTGGTTCGTGTGGACACGACCCGAGATCGCCATGCTGGGACCGGGGTTGATTTCCAGGTCGCCGTCGTAGAAGACGGCGAATTGGAACAGCGGCGTGGCCAGCGAGTTCACGACGCGGTGTGCCTGCGCGGGTGAACCGCCCCCAGCGGCTTGGGCGTTGATTTCATAGCCCGTTTCGATGGTCTGGATGCCGGCCGAGTCAGCGACCGTGCGCGAGAACCCCGTCTGCCGAACAGTGTAGGTCGCCGTCTCGCCGCCGATGTCGACGGTTCCCGAAGTGGGCAGTGTCGCCCAGTTGGCAATCGACTCTTGCACGGTCTTCTTGGCGGACTCGAGCGCGCCCGCGGCGAGAAACTGCGAGCGGGTCGTGTTCTTCTGCACGTTCGCCGTCTTGTCCCCCGCCAGGGCGACACCGAGCATGAGTGTCACCATTCCAGCGGCGACGAATGCCGAACTGACGGCATAGAGCAAAGCCACGCCTCGACGACGTCTCGGACCCTTCACGATACGAATCTTCATGTGATCAACCCCCGTTTTGCAAGCGCACGACCGTCTCCGCGGAGTGGCGGTGCACCGTCCCCTCTTCATCCCTCAGGCGCAGCCACAGCCGCACCCTGACCGCACCGACCGGCACGCCGATCGGATCCGTGTCGCTCGTGTCGAACACGAGCCGTTCCACACCGCGCGCGACGACGCTCGCGGTGAGACCATTCCGGCGACGCTGGAGTTCGTTGATGCCGTCCGGACCCGTGACGATCACGTACGACAGCTCATCGGTGGCGAATCCGGCGGTCCCGTCGTTCCCGATGACCGGGAACATGTACTTCTTCGCGATGGTCACACCACTCGGGACCGAGACCGCATCTCCATCCTCGTCCACGAGATCCCAGTTCAGACCGTCGGTGTCCTGCGCGACTTCCGTCAGCGTCGGGTGCACGAAGACGATCTCGCGATTGACTCCGTAGTCGGGCTCGTCGTTTTGCGCGTTCTCGGTGGGCGCCGGGTGGGAGTGCGCTGCGAACGCGGTGTCGGCGTCACCGTCCTCGAACAAGTAGGGATATGTCTTCCCGTTCGCGCTCACGAATCCCGAAGCATCGAGATCCGATGTGATCGCCGTCATCGATTCCTGCGCACCTTGCTGCAGGCGGCCCATGGTGCTGCCAGCGCGCCCCAGCGCACCGACCTGTGCCACCGCCTCGACCATGCTCGCAGCGAGCAGGAACAAAAGCGTTCCGGAGACCGTGACTTCCAAGAGACCCATTCCGGTCCGCGGACCGAATCGAACATCGTGAATCTTCATGTGTGTTCAGCCCTTCAGCGCGTCTTCATGCTGCGCAGCATCTCGGTGCGCGGACGTCCGCGCGGATCGTTCCAAGTCATCGTGAGGACGATCGGCAGCGGATCCGGGACCGCGGCACCGGCGTAACCCGGGTAATCCGCGACGATCTGTTGATTCGCGACGTGCAGATTCGTGTAGGCAGCGATCGGCTGATCGTCGGCGTACAAGCTGCCCGCGATCGGGATCAGATCCACGGGACGCAGCAGGATCCGCTCCATGGCAGCCTGCAAGTCCGTCATCGCGATGGTGGTCTCGCGCGATGTCTGCAGGAGCTCACGCGCCCTCAGCTGACTCGTGACGGTGGCGAGCACCGCCACCAGCAAAACCGTGATCGCGATCATCAGCTCGATGAGCGTGAATCCCGCGCGACTCCGACGGAGCCGTTCGTGCCTGACCATGTGTGAATCCTGCCTCTCGCGAATGCGCGCGGACTGCCGTCCGCGCGGAGCACTCGACCTGCCTGGTCTAGGGCTCGCAGGAGACTTCGGCTGAAACGGTCATTAGTCCCGAAGGAAATCGCAAAGCTAACCGAGGTGTTTCAGGAGCATGGAAAGTGCTTCCACGAGCACGAAGCCGCCCTCCGCAGGCTCGGGGTCGGAGGGGAACGTGGACGGCACCGGACGCTCCACCCGGGCCTCCGCGCTGCGCAGGCGCTCGATCCTGCGCTGGCGTTCGCGCTCGGGTCCGCCGACGCGCGCCCACGTGAGCACACGTTCGAGTTCGAACGGATCGAGCCACACACCGTGCCCGCGACACACGTCCACGACGACTCCTGACGAGTTCCCGAAGTTCTTGCGCGACATCAATGTCCGACAAGCGGGGCACGGTCGGTAGCGAACGGCGCCCCCGGCGTGTTGCGGAAGAGCCGGAGGCGCCACGTTCGAGAGGCCCGCGCGCTCGGCGGCACCGCACAGCGATTCGAGGAGCTCGGCCGTCAGCCACAGTCCGCCGCACCCTCCGCATTCCGTCATGACGTGCGTGCCGACCTGCCGCTCGCGCAGGTCCCGCGCGCAAGCCGGACAGCGTGCGCCCTCGGCCACGCTGGCGAGCGGTTGTTCCCCGAGTCGTTCACCACAGGAGTGACACCAAGTCGCGCCGGTGGGCGCGCGCACTGCACAGCGTGAACAGACGTGCGAGCGACCGCGGTCCTCGAGTGCGATTCCCGCATTGCACCAGGGACAGCTCGCCTCCCCTTCCTGGAACGAACCACCGCAACCGCCGCAGCGAAGCGGATTCGCGCACGACGCGGGAGAAACGGGAAGGGGATCTTCCATGTCGATTCGATCGGCCGCTGAAGGGCGCGGACTGGGGAGCGAACCGAGTTCGCCAGCCGAGTCGTCGCCCGGGATTGGTCGCTGGGCTCGCCCGATCCGGTGAGTGGGAATTCCGTTCCGGGATCCTCGTGCTCGGCGCGTCCTCGCGAGGCCTTCGATGCGCATGGCCAAAGCGTCGGACGCGCTCTCGCTACGCGGAGCGACGCGACTAGGTGTTGTGTGGCGGTCTCAGAGCGACATCAGTCCGAGGAGGACGATCACACCGACCCCGACCGCGAACACGAGCGCCGCGATCTTGATCCACGAGTACGGTGCGTCCCCCACGACGCGTCCAGACGTGCCGTGGACGAGCACCGCGTAATCCTTGCCGCCGTGGCGATACGTCACGCTCCACACGGGCAACAGAACGAGCTTCCAGCGCACGTGCGACACCGTATTCCGCACGCGCAGGTTGCGCTGCGTGTCGCCGGGCACGTCGCCGGAACAACGAGATGTCTGGTGTTCCTCGATGCGCTCCAAGCCGCGCTTCCAACCGCTCTCGAGATCCACCGCATATTCCTCGGCGCTCCAACCGGACAAGTATTCGGGACGGTACGGCACGAGCCCTTTCGTTTCGAAGCCACCGAGTTCGGCGGCGAGCTTCGGCGAGAGCCCCTTCGACGCATGGACGAGCAGGTCGTCGAAGACATCGCGGCGTTCACCGAACGCCGGCTCCCAACGAACCTTCTGCACCGGGACCATCCGCACCGACATCTTCCCGTTCACCATCACGGGACGCGGCTCCATGACCGTGTAGTACCAGCCGGCGTCGGCGCTCCACTGGCTGAACACGTTCGCGTCGAACGACCAGGCCGGGACGTAGAGGCCACGAGCACCGTCGACGCGCGCGCGCTTCAACTCGTTGGGGCGGAACCACAGCCCCTTCGTCCATGTCTTGAAAGCACCCTCGATCTGTGTGCGTGACACGTCGAGCGGGATCACCGACTGGGGGCGCAGTGCATTCCGGTAGGAGCTCTCCTCGAGCACCGTGGGAGCTCCGCAGAACACGCACGCAGTGCTGACGTCCTGGCCGACGAAATCCGTCTTCGCGCCGCAGCGCGAGCATTTCGCTGCGCGCGTCGCGACGCCGAAGCCTCGCGCCGCTGTCCCGACTTCTTCCAGCGTGCGCTCGACGATCGTGCCTTCGAGTCGCGGCACGACGAGCGTGTGGCGGCAGTAGCCGCACGACAGCGCGTCCGCCTCCGGATCCCAGACCATGTTCGCGCCGCAATTGGGGCAGTTGACCTGGACGGCGCGCGCGCCGATCTCGTGCTCGGCCGAGGACGACGGTGTCGCGGAAGGAGGACCGTTCGGTCCCGGCTGCAGAGGGGGAGGCTGCGACACGAGCGTGCGATCCTACGCTCGCGGGCACGGCCCCTTCGATCCACTTTCACAAGGCCTGAAGGTTCGCGTAGCTTGTCGCGTACATACGGCGAATGACCGGGCCTTCTGCTCGGCCGACGAAAGGAAGATCGACGATGGGTGTCATGGACTGGTTCAAGGGTGGCGTGGGCGAACTCGTCATCGCGCGCCCGGACGAGGCGAAGAGCCACGTGGTGTGGAAGCACCCCGATCCGACGGTCCCGAAGTTCGCTCAGCTGACCGTCAACGCCGACGAACAGGCCGTCTTCTTCCGCGACGGCCGCGTGGTCGGGACGCTCGGACCCGGACGGCACACGCTCGACAGCACGAACATCCCCTTCCTCGGGCAGCTCCTCGACAAGCTGACGGATGGGCGCCTGTTCATCACAGAAGTCTTCTTCGTCACGATGCGCGAGTTCACAGGCGCCAAGTTCGGCGGCCCGATCGGCAACGTCGAGGACCCGAAGTCGGGCGTGCCCGTGCAGACGATGGTCCACGGTGAGTTCAGCTTCCGCGTCACGAACCCCGAGCAGCTCATCGTGAACTTGGTCGGCACCGGAAAGGCGCAAGCGTTCGAGGTGCAGCCCTGGATGCGCGAACAAGTGCTCAAGACGATTCGCGATCGCGTCGCGCAACTCCTCGTCAAGAACAGGTGGCCGCTGCTCGACGTCACGTCGGGCGCGTACACGGAGGAGGTCGAGACCGAGGTGATCGGCGCTCTAGACACGCACGTCGCGAGCTACGGATTGAGGATCGTGCGGCTCGGCAACTTCGTCGTCGCGATCGACGAGACGGACGCCGTGAACTTGAAGAAGCTCTACACGGACGCGGCTTACCTGCGCACCGTCGGCGGTGTCAGCGCGTTCCGCGAGTTCGCAGCGGGCAAGGCGATGCTCGGTGCCGGTGAGGGCTTGGCGAAAGGTGGCGGCGGCGATGGCGGCGGGAACTCCGGTCTGCTCGGCGGCGCGGGTCTCGGCGTCGGGCTCGGGCTCGCGCAGCAGATGATGAATCAGCAGAACCAACAAGCTCCGCGCGCGCCCGATCCGGTGGCGACGGGTGCAGCAGCGGGCGCGGCAGCCGCTGGCGGCGCGGCAGCCGCCGGCTCGAAGTTCTGCTTCCAATGCGGCGCGGGTCTGCCGACCAGCGCCAAGTTCTGTCCGTCTTGCGGTCAGAAACAGAACTGATCGCGAGCCCACGATCGCGTCGAGACGAGGCCGAGTTCAGGGAGCCGGCCTCGCTCTGTTCAAGGGCGAGCGCTCGCTCGCCGGCCGCCCGGGCGGGGGCTTCGGACTCCGGTCCGCACGGAGCCCGTGGAGAATTCATGGGCGCTCGCGTCGCGGAGGACGCAATTAGGTTTCGAGAGGCCTGACGATCGATGGCTTCACGGCCTCTCCGAGCTCAGTGCCGCCGCCAACTCGGCTTCGCGCGCGTCGATCTCGCGCGCGACGGCACGACCGCGCTCGACGTTCACGAAGAGCAACAGAACTCCGCCGACGATGAAGAAGCCGTTGGTGGTCAGGATCGCGAAGCCGAGCGTCGGCGCGAGGCTGAAGACCAGCGGCCCGAGGACGCCCGAGAATTTCTCGAGCGTCGAGAAGAGTCCGAAGAACTCACCCGCCTTGTGCTTCGGCACGAGGCTCGCGAAGAGGGAGCGGCTCAAGGCCTGCGCTCCCCCCTGCACCATCCCGACGAGCCCCGCCATCGCGATGAACTCGCCCGGAGTGGAGAGTCGGTATCCGAGCGCGCACACGACGACGAACACGACGAGAGCGCCGAGGATCGAGCGCTTCGGACCGAACCGATCCGCGAGCTTGCCGAACAGCACCGAGAATGGGATGCCGACGAACTGGATGACGAGAATGCTCGTCATCATCGTCTCGAACGGGATCTTGCGCTCGGACCCGATCACGGTCGCCATGCGCAGGATCGTCCCGATGCCGTCGTTGTAGGCGAGGAACGCGATCAGGAAGAGGACCGTGTGCTTGTAGCGGCCGAGCTCGCGGAATGTCTCCGAGATGCGCACGACGGCAGCGACGACTGGGTTCGTCCCCGCGACCTCGTCGTGCTCGAGCGGCAGCGCGGGCTCGTGCACGTGCTTGAAGAACGGGATCGAGAACACCGCCCACCACGCGGCGACGACCAGGAACCCAAGACGCGCCGGCAGGCTTTTCTCGAACGGGGTCGCATCGGGGGCGATCACGATTCCGACGAGCTCCGGCTTCGAGATCAGGAGTAGGCACAAGCCGAGGCACAGACCACCGCCGAGGTAGCCCAGCGCATACGCGCTCGTCGACACGCGATCGAGTTCGTCCGGACGCGCGACCGACGAGAGCAGTGCGTCGTAGAAGACGAAGCTACCCGCGGCACCGATGTTGGCGAGGGCGAACAGCCAGCAGGCCTGAGTCCAATCGCCCGGCCCCACGAAGAAGAGTCCGGCCGTGGACAGGACTCCGAGCGTGAGAAAGACAGCGAAGAGCTTCTTCTTGAGGCGCGCATAGTCCGCGACGGCGCCGAGCAAGGGCGAGAGGAGTGCGACGACACCCAGGCTGGCCGTCGTGGCCCAGCCGAACACGGCGCGCCTCTCGTCCTCGGGCAAGTCACTCGCGACGACGGACAGGAAGAAGATCGGGAACACCGCGGTGATGACCACGGTGAAGAACGCGGAGTTGGCCCAGTCGTAGAGCGCCCAGGCTCGCAGCTCCGGGCGGTGGAAGCCGACTCGCTCGAGGAGCGGTCGCTTCGCGGGCGACGGAGGAGGCGCGTTCAAGTCGCGCGGAAGTGTGGCAACTCACGTCCGCGAACGACAGATCCCGAGCTGTTCTCGGCACTCTCACGGCGATCGCTCTCACCGTGGGCCTCGAAGCCGCGCACGCGAGTGTCGAGTGGCCGAACTCGGGTTCTTCGCGTCAAGTCGGCCAGCGTTCGGCGGCGGGCTCGGATAGTGTCGGCGACATGCGCCACCTCCTCGTGCTCGTGCTGATCCTCGCCGGTGACTCCGCGCGTGCCCAGTCCATCGATCCGACGGCCGCCGACGCCGAGCTCGTCGCCGCGGGGCGTCGGGCCGGGCTCGAATTCACCGACGCCGAGGTCGCTCAACTGCGCGGTCTGGCCGCCGAACAAGCGGCGACTTTCGCGATCTTGCGTGCCGAGTCGCTGCCGAACGACTTGGCTCCAGCCTTCGCCTTCTCTCCCTTGCTTCCTGGAATGACACCGCGTCCACCGCGGATCGAACTCGTGCCGATCGTGACACCGAGCGTCGTGCGACCGGGCGACCTCGAGAGTCTCGCCTTCGCTTCGATCCCGGAACTCGCGGCACACCTCCGCGCGCGCACGGTGACGTCGCTCGAACTCGTCGATCTGTGCCTCGCGCGCCTGGAACGACTCGATCCGCTGCTCCATTGCGTCGTCCACCTCGTTCCCGATCGCGCGCGAGCCGCGGCACGAACGGCGGACACCGAGATCGCGGACGGCAAGTGGCGCGGACTCCTCCACGGGATCCCGTTCGGCGCGAAGGACCTCTTCGCTGCGCGCGGTGCACCGACCACGTGGGGCTCGTCGATCTGGCGCGATCGACACTTCGAGCGCGACGCCGCCGTGATCACGCGACTCGAAGCCGCCGGAGCGATCCTCGTCGCCAAGTTGTCCTTGGGCGAACTCGCGTACGGCGACTTGTGGTTCGGCGGACGCACGCGCAATCCCTGGGATCCGGAGCAGGGCTCGAGTGGTTCGTCCGCCGGTTCGGCGAGCGCCGTCGCCGCGGGATGCGTGCCTTTCGCTCTCGGCACGGAAACACTCGGCTCGATCGTTTCGCCGTCACGCGTGTGCGGCGCGACCGGATTGCGCCCGTCATTCGGGCGAGTCAGTCGTGAGGGAGCCATGGCGCTCTCGTGGACGATGGACAAAGTGGGACCGATCGCGCGCTCCGCGTTGGACGCAGCTCTCGTCTTTGCCGCGATCGAAGGTCCTTCCGCGGGCGTGCACGACGCGCGCGACGCAGCATTTTCCGCTGGTATCGCGCGCTCGTTGACCGGGTTGCGCGTCGGCGTGCCGAAAGGCGCATTCGACGAAGCGCAGGGTCAGGTGGGCATCCTGGACACGTTGCGTGCGGCAGGCTGCGCAGTCACGGAGGTCGCGCTTCCGACCACCGACGCCTCCTCGTTGCTCACGATCCTGACGGCCGAAGCCGCGACAGCGTTCGATGCGATCACGCGCAACGGCGACGACCTGAAACTCGCTTGGCAGGAAGATCGCGCCTGGCCCAACACGTTTCGCGCGGCGCAACTCGTCTCCGCGGTCGAGTACATCCGGGCGTCACGACTGCGCACGAGGCTCCAGCACGAAATGGCGGCGGTGATGGAGAGTGTCGACGTGCTCGTCCACCCCACGTGGGGTTCGGCAGCGCTCGTCGTGGCGAACTTGACCGGTCACCCGGCGCTGGCGATGCCGGACGGATTCGACGCGAAGGGTCTGCCGACGGGAATCACGTTCACGGGCCAGATCGACGGAGAACAGGACCTTTGCGCGGTGGGATCCGCTTGGCAGGAAGCGACCGGCTACCATCGACGACATCCGCCGCTCGACGCGTTGAACCGCGGTCCGACGACCCCTGACAGCAAGTGATCATGCTCCGAGAGATCTTGAGCCACGCCACCTCCGTCCTCGTTGCACTCGCGCTCGGCGCCTGCCATACGGAAAGCACGATGACGCTCTCCGACACGACCGCGCCGACGAAGCGGGCTTACCCGACACCGGAGCGATCCGACGTCGTCGACGACTACCACGGAACAGAGATCGCCGACCCGTTCCGAGGCCTCGAAGATCCGGATTCCGCGCCGACCGTGCGTTGGATCGAAGCGCAGAACAAGCTGACGCGCGAGTACGTGGACGCTGTTCCCGAACGCGAGGCCATCGAGGTGCGCATCGGCGAGTTGTGGAACTACGCGCGCATCACGCCGCCGGCTCACGAGGGCGGGAAGTGGTTCTGGTCGAGGAACGACGGACTGCAGAACCAAAGCGTTACCTACGTCGCGGATCGCCCGGGCGATGCGGGTCGCGTGCTCCTCGACCCGAATGCTCTGCGCGCCGACGGAACGATCTCCGTGTCGAGCATCTCGACGTCGAAGGACGGCCAGTACGTCGCCTACCAGCTCAGCGAAGCGGGTAGCGACTGGAACACGATACGCGTGCGCCACATCGCGACTGGACGCGACATCGACGACGTTCTCGAGTGGATCAAGTTCTCGGGCGTCGCGTGGGCCCCGGACGGTTCGGGGTTCTACTACTCGACCTATCCCGAGCACGATGCGACAGGTACGAAAGCACTGTCGAACCACACGCTCTACTTCCATCGGCTCGGAACGCAGCAAGCGACCGATGTCGTGGTCCACGCGCGCTCCGATCAGCCCGAGTGGGGCTTCTACGGCAACGTGACCGACGACGGCGAGTTGCTCGTGGTGGTGCAGACTCAAGGCACCGAACAGAAGAATCGCGTGCACGTGAAGTCCCTGAGGGAGGCCGACTCGCCGCTCGTGGATCTCTTCGTCGCGTTCGATGCCGAGTACAACTTTTTGGCGAAGCAGGGCTCGCGCCTCTACTTCCAGACCGACAAGGACGCAGCTCGAGGCCGCATCGTCGCGATCGACCTCGCTCGGCCCGCACAGGTCGTGACCATCGTGCCCGAAGGCCCACATGCCATCGAGTCCGTGTCCGCAGCCGGCGGCAAGCTCGTCGTGACCTACCTCGTCGACGCCGCGAACGAGATGCGTGTCTTCACGCTCGACGGGCGCGACGAAGGCGCGATCCCGATGCCGCCTCTGGGCGCCGTGGGCATGTTCAGCGGCGATTTCGACATTCCCGAAGCGTTCTTCTCCTACACCAGCACGACGACGCCGACCGAAGTCTGGCGCTTTGACGCGCGGACGGGGAAGGCCGAGCGCTTCTGGTCGCCGAAGGTCCCCTTCGAGACCGACGACTACGTGACCGAGCGTTCGTTCTACGAGAGCAAGGACGGCACGAAGATCCCGCTCTACGTTTCGCGTCGCAGGGACACGGAGCTCACGAGCGAAACGCCCTGCCTGCTTTACGGCTACGGCGGCTTCAACGTGCCGATCAAACCCGCCTTCTCTCCCGGCGTGCTGGCGTGGATGGAGCTCGGCGGCACCTACGCCGTCGCGAACCTGCGCGGTGGCTCCGAATACGGCCGCGAGTGGCACGACGCGGGCACGAAGGAGCGCAAGCAGAACGTCTTCGACGACTTCATTGCCGGAGCGGAGCACCTGATCGCACAGGGATGGACGTCCACCCCGAAGCTCGCGATCCACGGCCGCAGCAACGGCGGACTGCTCGTCGGCGCGTGCCTGACGCAGCGCCCCGATCTCTTCGGGGCAGCGATCCCGGGCGTGGGCGTGCTCGACATGCTGCGCTACCACCGTTTCACGATCGGTTGGGCGTGGGCCAGCGACTACGGACGCAGCGACGATGCTCGAGCGTTCCGCTACTTGTCGGCGTATTCGCCGCTCCACACGTTGAAGCCGGGCACGTGCTATCCGCCGACGCTCTTGACGACGGGACAGCACGACGATCGCGTCGTGCCCGCGCACAGCTTCAAGTTCGCGGCAGCGCTCCAGGAAGCGCAAGGGTGCCTGAATCCGTGCCTGATTCGCGTCGAAACGCGCGGCGGACACGGTGCTGGGAAACCGACGGCGCTCCAGATCGAGGAGCTGGCCGACCAGTGGGCTTTCCTGGTGCGCGCGTTGAAGTTCAGCCCGCGCATTCGCGCGAGCGGCTGAGTCAGGCGGCCCGATTCAGCGCCAGCGCACGACGTCGAACAGACTGCGCGTACCGTCCGGAGCGTCGTATCGCAGGATCGCCTCCATGCGCCCGTTTCCATCGACGTCGGCGGTCTCGAGAGCCGTGAGACGCCACTCGGCGACTGGGCGCAGCGTCAACGACCCGCTGCTCGGCCGATCTCCGGTGAGCGCGCGCACGCGCCGCTCGGCGACGCCCGCGAACCAGCCAATGAGACGGTCGAGGTCCCAAGTCGACTCTTCCTCGTCGAACAGCGCGTGGCGCAGGATCTCCTCCGGCGTCTCGCGCGCAGTCCGCACGGTCTCGGCATCACCGAGCCAAAGGTCGATGCGCGCTTGGTCTTCGGACACGAGCAACACGTCGACGCGACCGTCGCCGTCCACGTCGCCTTCCGACGAGACGCGCAGCTTCTTCCCCGCGTCCTCGAACTTGCGGACGATCGACTCCGGGTCCTTGAGGATCGACAGAATGGCCGGCACGCGGAAACCCAACGTGCTGCGCCAAGCCGGCGTGGACTCGAAATCGCGCTCTCCACCGGCGCGGTAGCCGACCGCGGCGACCTCGACCTCCCACTCCGCGACGAGCCCGCGCAGGATCGTCGCGACGCTCGGCACCTGCACGCGCAAGAGCACGAGGTCGGGGCGCGTGTTCAGGTCGAGATCGATGAGGAGCAGCGCCGTCACGTCGTCGGCCGTCTTCAGGATGCTCGTCGGCGACTGGAATCGCGGCGCCTCCTTGGTGCCACGGAAGACCCACACCTTGCGCCGATGCGCGATGACGTGATCGGGGATCTTGTCCAGGTCGAGGTCGCGCATCTCGTGCAGTGCGCGATCCAGGCCGGCGAGTGTCCGCCCCGGTGCCACGCTCGCTTCCGCCGTGGTGTCGCGGAAGATCGCGAGATCGAGCGTCGAATCCGGCTCCGCTGGGATCGAGCCGTCTTCGCGTACGAGGTGGAAGGCGCGCAGCTCGCCCTCTCGGACCACGATGTCGAGGCGACCGTCGCCGTTCACGTCGGTGCGGGAAAGACTCGGAATCGTGATGCCGGCCACGAGTCGGTCCGACAACGCCGTCGCCCCCGTCGATCGCGACATCGACGCGGGCACGCGCACGCTGGCACCCTTCACGAACGCCACGACCTGCCCCTCGCCGGTGGCCGGGCGTTGGAGGCGTTGGAGCCAGACATCGAGCGATTCGCCGTCGGGCACGACGACGTCGACCACGCCGTCGCCGTCGATGTCCTGCGCCATCGGAGCAGGCATCGGAGCACCCGTGCGCAATCGGAATCGCGCACGAGGGGCCGTCGCGAACGATGTCGCGGCGAAAGCGCCGTCGTCACCCGCGCGGAAGATCTCGAGTCCACGTGGCGACGCGACGAAGAGGTCGGGTTTCGAAGCGCCCGAGAGCGGCTCGAACGCGAACACGGCATGACGCGGATCCGCGAGCGAGAGTGCTCCGACGAACTCGGAGCGTGTCCCGTCCACGAGCCGCAGCGTGCGCACCTCGCCGGCAGCGCCGATGAGGACGAGCTCAGTGCCGGGCGCTAGAGCCACGTCGAGCGCGCGGTGCTCCGCGAGGTGGAACGGCGGCTCGACGGTAGCCGTGACGGTGTGATGCAGGCCGAGCCGCGGCGGCTCGGCCTGCATCACACTGGCGAAGATCAACGGAAGCTGGCGCACACCACGGCTCCCGGTTCGAGGACGAAGATGTCGGGGGTCCGTTCCATCACGACGCCGGGCACGAGCACGCGCGACTTCGGATCGATGGCCAACTCGTAGAGCGGCGTGTCGACGACCGAGAGCGCGCCATCGCGCCCGCGTCGCACCATGTGCACGCGCAATCGGTCGCGATCCGTCCGCACGAAGAGATCGTGCACACCGTCGCCGGTCACGTCGCCCGCGAAGTCGGCGAGGAACGGACTCGCTCCGCTGCCGTCGCCGCCCGACGCTTGGAGCGAGAGAACGCGCGTCAAATCCGGCTTGCGTGAGAACCCGCGCCCCTTCTTGTTGAGGAACACGTAGAGCTCGGTGTCGATGCGCTCGCTGGCCGCAGCACGCAGGGCGTCGATCAAGTTCGGTCGCAGCGCGGCGGCCACGAGATCCGGGAAGCCGTCGCCATCCACGTCCTCGATCGCGAGCAAGCGCGCGAAACCGTCGAGGACCAATAACTCGGTGGGCTTGCCTTCGGCACCGAAGAGCGCCGGTGCGTCCTTCTCGGTGACCCCGTGTCGGAAGACGAGCGCTTGCGTGCGTGCCGAGTCCGCGCGCTTGTCCTGAGCGAAGAAAACAGCATCCGCGCGTGCATCGCGATCGATGTCGAGCGCACGAACCTGGAACGAGACGTCCAACTGGCGCGAACGGTCTCGCGGAACGGGCGACGCGAGTTCGATGCGACGCGCCGGATCGAAGACCCCGCGCGGCTCTTGCACCGAGACGTAGAGCGCCGCATCCGACAATGCCAGGAGATCCCGGTCACCGTCGCCGTCCCAGTCGAGCGGTGCGATCGGTGCCGCACTCTCCTCGATGGAGAGGTACGGTTCGTCGCGATCCCCCTCTCCGCGCAGGTCGAAATCGTTGCCGAGGTCGATGTTGAGTTGCCTCCGACCATTGCGCGAACGCACCTTCACCAACCGACCGTCTGTTCCTTCGAAGACGTCCTCGGGAACGAAGATGTGCGTCGGTGATCCGAAACGCGGCGTTTCACCGAGAGGTTTCTGGAACACGATGCGCGCTCCATCGGGCTCGGGGACGACGAGGTCCTCGCGACCGTCGCCGTCGAGGTCCACGACCCCGTCCTGCAGGTGGAACAGCGATCCTCCTGCGGGAAGTTGCCAGAGGAGATCGCAGTCGAGGATGCGTACGACGCGTTTCGACTCGTCTGTTTCGCGCCAACGCCACACGAAGATCCCGGTCGCGTTGAAGAGCAAGACCTCGCGTCCAGCGTCCGGCAGGAAGTCGCACGCCGCGAACGCGATCACGTCGGTCGGCAGATCGAGCGTGGCGTCTGGTGTCGGGCGGAATGGTATCGGGGCGGCAACGCGCACGTGGATGGAGAGCCGTGCACGGGCCGACGCCTTCGCGCCACTGACACGCGCCCCGCGCGTCGCGATGCACACGTCCGCGATGTCGTCGCCCGAGAAGTCGCACGAGAGGACCTCCTCGATGCGGCTCCCCTCCGGTATGGGGATCGAGCACGTCCGCGCGAGCGGCGGTGGAGCTTGAGCGAGAAGCGCGAACATGACGGCGATCATGAGCCGTCGCTCCGCGCTGAGCCGTCGCTCCGCGCTGAGCTGTCGCTCGGCGAGCTGTCGCTCGGCGCTGAGTCGTCGCTCCGCCCTGAGCTGTCGCTCGGCGAGCTGTCGCTCCGCGCTGCGTCGTCGCTCCGCCCTGAGCTGTCGCTCGGCGAGCTGTCGCTCCGCGCTGCGTCGTCGCTCCGCGATGAACCGTCGCTCCGCGATGCATCGCTCGGAGCGGTGGACTCGACCTCGAGTCGATCCGCATCGCCGCCGCCGAACTCGATGAACCACACGAGGTGCATGCGCCAAGCGGCAGGCGTCGATTCGTACGCGAAGAGGCCGAACAGCACCGAAGTCTCGGCGCGCCCACGATCGTTCGAGTACGAGAACAAGAACGGGATGGAAAACGTCGTGACTTCGCTCTCGCGGCGCGACACGCCGACGGAGACGGCGATGTGCCCTCCGTCGCGAACGATGTCGAGCGCGAGGCGGCTGTCTTCGTCGGCCTTGCGAATCGCGTCGAGCACCACCTGAGGATGCCCGACGGGCTCGCCGTCGACCGCTCGCACGAGGTCGCCGAAGCGCACGCCTCTGGCGCGCCAAGGACTGCGGATCGAGAGGCCCGTGACGACGGCTCCACCACCTGGTGCCAGCCCGGCGGCACGCGCTTCGACTTCGCTCGCCGTGCGGAGTACGACGCCCACACGGTCTTCCTCGCGGAATCGCTCGGCGTTCTCGCGGGCGGCCGACCGGGCGCGCGCGATCGTGACGATCGACGCGGCGCGCTCCACTCCGGCTCGATCCAAGACCACCTCGATGGACGTACCGGCTGCCGAGTCGAGCTCGATCGCGCGCCACTCGCTCGGCCAACGCGGCATGTCCACGCGACCTGCACGGCGCACCTCGACGAGCGCGTCCCCCTCCACGACGCCGGCCAGATCCGCCGGCGAATTCTCGACGACGGCGGCAACGAGGAGCCCGCCCGAATCCGCGGCCAATTCGTCGAGCGAATCGCTCGATCGGCTCGCGACGAGCCCCGTGAACGACCCCGTGGGCAGTTCGAGGCGAGTCGCCTCGTCCGTCGGCTCCTCGCGGGCGTCGAGCGGCTCTTCCATGTCCACGAGGGGCGGAGGGACCGCGGGAATCTCGCTGCGCAGACTCGAACAGGCGGGCGTGAGCAAGAGCCAAGTCAGGATCCAAGTCTTCACGCCACATCTCTCCTTCGAACGATCGCGGTGGCCAACGCACCTGCACCGAGCGCCCACAGCGCGGGCACCCACAGCGATGCGAGGCCGTGGTCGAACGTCGCGTTGCTGATGCCTTGCGACACGTCGACGAAGTAGCGCACGAGCGACGTGTCGGACAACGGCGACGGCAGGTGATCGCTGGGCAACGCGCTGCGCCAATCCAGCGCGCGCAAGAAACTGCGACCGACATCGAGCAGCACTCCCGTCGCGAGCGCCAGCGCGAGCGCCGCGGAACCCACGCGGAGCACGGTGCCCGCGAGGAAGCCGATCGCGACGTAAGCGCAGAGCGGCACGAGCGGGGACAGAATCGCGCGGCGCAACTCGGGCTGCAGGTCCGCGGCCGGTACCAACGTGAAGCTCGCGCCGTTCGGCAAGACTTCGGTGACGTCACCGAATCCGAAGGCGATTGCGGCGAGAGTCGTGGCCGTGAGAGCCAGGAGCGCGTACGAGGAAAGCGTGGCGAGCACCAAGGCTCCGAGCTTCCCGAAGCAGAGGCCGACACGTGTCACGGGCCGCAGCAACGTGTTGCGCAACGTGCCGCGGCCGAGTTCCGCGGAAATGGATTGGCTACCGAGCCCGAGCGCCACGAACGCCAGAACGGGCAAGCCCGCTTGGAGCGCGATGCCGATCGCCTCGAAACCATTCACGTCCGTCGCGCTGATCACTTGGTTCGAACCGACGTCGCGCGAGTCCTGCGCCGCTTGGGCCGCGCGACGCGCAATGGCCAGCGCTCCTGCCAGAGCCGGCGCACCGAGCAGGAAGGGCGTGGCCAAGGAACTCCCCCACCGCCGCACATCCGCGAGGAGGACACGCTGGTTGGGTGCGTTCGCCGCGCGAGATTCCCGCGGAGTCGTAGCGAGCGGCGCAGCGGTCTCTGACTCGCGCGGCGTCGATAAGTCGTCGGATTCTGATGGGAAACGCAGGTAAATTTGCTCCAGGCTCTGCGGCTCGGGCGCGAAGGCCTGGATGCGCACCCGGCCGGCGACGAGCGCCGTGACGATCGCATCCGGCGTCCGCGATCCGATGTCGAGCGTGAGCCCCGAACGTCCCGTCTCGACGACGATGTGCTGCTCGGCGAGCACGCGCCGCGCGCCATCCATGTCTTCCGTGTCGAGCCGATGTCGGCCCCTGGCGGCGAAGAGCTGATCGGTGTCTGCTTCGGCGACGAGACGTCCGCCTTTCAGGACGCCGATGCGGTGGCACAGGCTGCCCAGCTCGTGGAGCTGGTGACTGGAGAGCAGGATCGTCGTTCTGCGCTCCCGATTCAGCTCGATCAGGAGTTCACGCATCTCCACGATCCCCTCGGGATCGAGTCCGTTCGTGGGCTCGTCGAGCAGCACGATCGGCGGCGAACCGAGGACTGCTTGCGCGATCCCCAATCGCTGACGCATACCCTGGGAATAGGCACCGACGGGTTTCGATCCAGCACGCGCGAGGCCGACGCGATCGAACCAACGCGCACTTTCGTCCCGGGCGGCGCGTCGTGCGAAACCTTGCAAACGCGCGAGCTCCTCGAGGTTCTTCGTTCCGCTCCAGGCGCTGTGGAATCCGGGCGTTTCGATGAGACCGCCCATGCGGGCGCGCGCTTCGCGCGGATGCGTCGCCGCGTCGAAGCCGTCCACGAGCACCGTTCCTTCGTCCGGACGGACCAGACCGAGTGCGATCCGCATCGCCGTCGTCTTGCCGGAGCCGTTGTGGCCGATGAATCCGTAGATCTCGCCCGCGCGGACGTCGAGCGACACGCGGTCGAGCGCGACCTGAGCGCCATAACGCTTCGTCACCGCGACGAGTCGGAGCGACATCGAAGTGCCGTTCATCGGCGACGGCTCGCGTTCCGCACGGGCACGATCGTTCGTCCCGCAACGTGCATCAGGGCCCATGAAGAATTCACGGGCGACGCGCAGCGGTTGCGGCAAGGGCAGCGTCCGAGAGCGTGTAGGCTCGATGTCTTCACACGCTCTCAGACGCGGCCGAGGATGCGGTCCATGCGGCGCGACACGTCGAGGAGGTGCTCGCGACCGCCGCCCTCGACCTCGGCCGTGAACCAGCCTGAATATCCGACGAACGCGAGGGCTTCCAGGACCGCCGGCCAATCCTCGTCGCCTTCGCCGATCGCAACCCAACCCTTCGCGTTGCTGTAGCCCTTGAAATCGACCTTGATGAGGCGGCTACCGAGGCGGCGGATCCACTCCGCCGGCGGCACGCCGTACTTGATCATGTTCGAGCAATCGAAGTAGGCGCCGACGGTCGGATCCTCGAACTCGTCGACGTAGCGCACGAGGTCCTCGGGCGTCTTCAAGAATTCGTTCCAGACGACCTCGATGCCGATGCGCACGTCGGCGGCCTTCGCATCGGGCACGCACTTCGCGATCTCCGCGCGCGAGCGATCCCACACCTGCTGGAAGTTCTCCGTCTCGGCGTCGCGCACGGCACCGGGAACCACGAGCACGGTCGATGCTCCGTACGTCTTCGCGTCCGCGATCGCGCCGCGCAACGTGGCGACGGCCTTGTCGCGAATCTCCGCGCGCGGATCCGAGAAGCGCTCCTGCCAGTGCTTCGAGTCGACTACGCCGTGGACGACGACGCCGGTCGCTCGGGCGGCCGCGACGACGGCTGCGCGGTCGATCTCGAGCGGGCTGTCGATCTCCACGCCGGCGAACCCGCAATCCCGTGCGAGCTCGAAGCGTTCGAGGACGCTGGCCGACCCCTCGATCATGCCGAACTTCAGGGCCTTCTGGAGCGCGGACGTCGCGACCGGGGTCTTCGGAGCGACACTCGTCGGTCGCGCGGGCACCGGCTCCTCGGAGCGGTCACGACCGCAAGCCGACGTACCTCCGAGGATCGTCGTTCCGAGAGCGGCCCCGGCGAGCGAAGACGTGAGGATCTGTCGGCGTGTGGGTTCGAGCATGGCGCTGTCCTCCGTGACGAGGAGTCCGGAGGATCGACCGCGCCACAACCCGTGTCAACTACGCTGCGCGGACTCCGCGTCGTTCTCCGGTCAATTGGGTCACCAACGCGACGAGTTCCGCGAGGTCGACCGGATTCCTGAGATAGGCCTGCGCGCCCGCGAGTTCGGCCTCGAGGGCGTGCTCGGGCTCCTGGTAGATCGAGCAGCCGAGGACGATCGGAACTTCGTCCTTCGAGTGATGGTCGCGGATGCGACGGCACACGTCGAACCCCGGACCACCCTCGACGAGTACGTCGAGGAGCACGAGTGACGCCGCGGACTCACGCAGCCAGCCCAGGGCTTCGGCCGAGTTCGACGTGGCCCGCACGCTCCATCCCGCGCGTTCGAGCGCGACCTTGCGCGGACCGGGGCTCGCTTGGTTGTCGTGCACGAAGACGATGTCGTTCATGAGAGCACTCCCGCCGCGCGGCGGAGCGCGCGCTCGATTTCGGCTTCGCAGGCGATGGCGTCGGCGACGAGTTCGCGTCCGCGCGTCTCGAGCGTCGGCGTTCCGAGCCCACGAACGGCCTCGCGCACGTGGGCGGCATCCGTGCCGCGCGCGAAGACGGATCTCGGGGCACTCGACACGTGGAAAACTTCAGCGATCAGCTGGGAGGAAGGTCCGGCCGCGCCCGCGGCACGCTCGAGCCGGACTTCCGCGATCGCCAACCATCCGACGAGATGTGGAGATGCGGACGCGTAGTCCGAGGACGCCGCGAGCAATTCGCAGGCGGCCGAAGCCCCGTCGCGCGCCTCGACGCGCACGAGAACGAGAGCACCGCGCCGGGCCAAGTCGAGTGCGGCCCGGAGCGACTCGCGACCCGCGATCAACCCGGTCTCGACCACTTCCGGCGACTGCTCGAGGATCGCGCGCAGGTCGAGAGCCGCGTCGAGCGAGAGCACCGCGCCGGGCCAGGTCGAGTGCGGCTCGGAGCGACTCGCGACCCGCGATCAACCCGGTCTCGACGACTTCCGGCGACTGCTCGAGGATGGCGCGCAGGTCGAGAGCCGCGTCGCCTCGCAGACCGCGACGGACATGGACGACGCCTTCGTCGGGCTCGCCGGCGGCACCCAGCCGATAGACGCGGCTACCCGCTCGCGACGCTCGTCGCGCGAGATCCGCGGCGACCGCATCGGCGGACGAATTCGCGGCGCCGACGATCAGTACGACGCCCGGCTCGGAGAGCCACGAGACGACGCGTGCGCGCTCCGTGCCTTGCAAATGGAGGTCGTCCAACGTCGTGGATGCGAGCGGTGGACGAATCGTGGCGCGCACGCATCGTCCGTGCTGCCCCGTGATGGTCGCGACGTCGAGATCGAGCACTTCGCCGTCGAGTTCGAGACGACCGGCAGCGCGTTCGTCGCTCGATCCGGCTCCGGCGAGCGACAACAGTGTCCGGGCGCAGGCGTCGGCCCACTCGACGGGAAAGAGCGCCGCGGGCGTACGTGCACGATCGACGCGGAACGACATCTCCGCTCCGCGCGAAGTCGATTCGACGTGGAACGAGAGCGCGCGCAGGGTCTTGGCTTCGCGCAGCGCGGCCCGCACCAGCGTCAGCGCCGCAAGGTCCGGATCGTCCTGCGGCAGAGCTCCGCGCACGAGCGTGAAGCGCGGCGCCTCCGGCGATTTCCAGGCCTTCGCGTCCGTCGCGGGCCAAGCGCGCGTGATGGCTTCGAGGATGCGCTCGGGCTCGGCGTGCACCGCGAAGATCGGTTCGCCGATCGCCACCGCGATCGCGTCGACGTCGTATTCTTCGCTCGGATCCTCCATCGCGACCGTGACGCGACCGGCCACGCGATGCACCGGGATGGCCATGTACTTGCGCGCCATCACTTCGGAAAGGAGTCGGGACACCTCGGCGTCCACGATCCCCGCGCTCAAGTGCAGGCAATGGACCCGACCTTGCGATCGCAGCGCTTGAGCCAGATCCTGCTGCGTGACGAGGTGCAGCGCGACGAGTGCCTGACCGAGTTTGAGGCCGCGCTCCTCGCGGTAGGCCAGCGCTGCGGCCAGTTCTTCGGGAGAGAGCTTGCCTTCGGCGACGAGCAGCTCGCCGATGCGTGATCGGCGGACGAGGGTCGGTGTGTTCGACATGCGGGATGCGGTGCGCGCGAAGGCGACCTCGAAGCCGTATCGGAAATGGGTTCCGACCGGGTTGAGAGGAGATCAGTTCCGTTGTCGAGGGGCCTCGCGCGGGGCTATCCTGATCCTCCAGGCGACCGGCGAGGGCCGCGCCGAGCACGGCCGACACGCATGCCTCCCCCGCCGAACGACGCGGACGCCACGTCGGCGCCCGATGCGCCGCGCCGCCCCGCGGTCGTCGTCACGGTTCCGACGTTCAACGAATCGGGCAACATCGGAGCGCTGCTCGACGGGTTGCTCGCGCTCGGGCCGGGCTTCCACGTCCTCGTGATCGACGACGACTCGCCCGACGGGACGTGGCGCGTCGTGGCCGAGCGCGCGACAGAGGACGAGCGCGTCCATCTCCTCCATCGGCGCGCGGACAAGGGGCGCGGACGATCGGGTCGGGACGGCTTCGTGCGCGCGCTCGACATGGGAGCGCGAGTCGTGATCGAGATGGACGCGGACTTGTCGCACCAACCGCACTACATCCCGGAGATGATCCGGCGCTTGAACGGCGGACCGACGCCGGTCGGCCTCGTGCTCGGCTCGCGCGGCGCGCAGGGCGGCAAGGATGCGGATCGCGGCCTCGTGCGGCGCACGATCACGAAGCTCGCGAACCTCTACATTCGCGTCGTGCTCGGAGTTTCGGTCCGCGACTGCAACTCGGGCTTTCGCGCGTGGAAGCGCGAGACGCTCGAACTGATCCGCGTGGGCGAGACGTTCTCGGCTGGACCGGCGATCGTGCAAGAACTGTTGTTCAAGACTTCGCGCGCCGGCATCGGGATCGCCGGTCCAGCCGA